>Ga0326733_1000200_pt1 | contig 18895 bp, 15 predicted proteins | sample 14_GP2_308_FD_207946 | JGI IMG/M metagenome (GOLD analysis project Ga0326733, IMG submission 207946) | Glacier ice microbial communities from Ngari, Tibet, China - 14_GP2_30.8 | ecosystem: Environmental > Aquatic > Freshwater > Ice > Glacier | place: China: Ngari, Tibet | collected 2018-07-17 | reverse complement strand
GTATTCGCTGCCAGTATCGCGTGGGCGGGAATAACCGCACTTTCTACAAGAAGCGGAGTGTGCGATTTCGTTAAGTGTTAACTACTATCACAGTAGTTATATCGAATTAAACCATTACTATTTATTTTCCAAGATGGAAGTACTGAAGCCTCGAACTACCGCCACGCTAACAGACATTCTACGCGAGAACCGTATCGTCGTTCTCGACTTCTACGCACCGTGGTGTCAGCCGTGTAAACAAGCCTCGCCGGAGTTTAATCGCCTCCCTGCGGAATTTACAGATGTTAAATTCGTAGGTATCGATATCGATCAAGAGGAGCTCAGCGATGCAAAAAGACACTTTCAAGTCAACGGTATTCCACTCTTCATGGTCATAGCTGACAACCAAGTCGTATTACGTTTGGATGGTTACGATCGAAGCGCGAGCGGCACCTTCCCTGCCATTCGAGAGAAGCTGAAGCAGTTACTACCCCAGCGCACTGAACATATCGAGCGGCTCGATAACGGCTGTACGCGCACTCTACGCACCTACCAAGAACCGCAGCTGAACATACGCGAAGAGATTTCCGACTGTCGTCCTCGGAAATAAAAACCTACTAATCTAAAATGAGTACTGAACTGCGAGAACTGTGCGCTGAACTATCTCCGCTGATTATTACTACTTCGAAGGGTGACACGCATGTGACTGGTCTGAAGCGGATGCGTAACGGCGATCTTCGTCTGCTGCTTGCCAATGGCGTCAGTACGCGCGTGCCTCACCTCCTGCGACAGCTGAACACCCCAGCACTGCGGGTGGTGGTTCAAGCGGCACGGACGCTGAAGAAACGCGGGTTAATCGGAAGCACGATTACCTTCTTCAAGTTATTGTCTTTCCTCATTCTTCTACTCTTGTTGGGTGTGATCATTTTGGTCTTCGCCACGGCTCGGTCACTGCTGCGTTAGATTACTACTTTACCGATGTAAAGTAACTACTAGGGTTCTAACTGTTTTCTTTTCGAAAGGAGTTAGAATGGATTCTAATTCCCTTCGCGATGGAAACCTTTCGCCAGTTAAACACGGTTGGTGAGAATAAGATTAGCACCGACAGTGCTGTTCTCACCGTTGCGGAGACTGGTGCTTTGTATGCTTGCGGGGAGAACTATTATGGGCAACTCGGCCTCGGAGACGATCAGAACCGATCGACGCTGACAAGGGTGCCGCTGGAGGAAAGCGCGAAGACTGTTGTAACTGATAATTACTCCACATACGTCCTCACCGTCAGCGGGGCGTTGTATGCTTGTGGATATAACGGTTTCGGTCAACTCGGCCTCGGAGACAGTTCGAACCGATCGACGCTGACGAATGTGCAATTAGGGCTAACAGTAACCGTTATCGCGGTTACTGTTAGCCCTAATTGCACATTCGTTCTCACCGCCAACGGGGCGTTGTATGCTTGCGGGCTTAACGCTTATGGTCAACTCGGCCTCGGAGACAGTCAAAAGCGTTCGACACTACAAAGGGTACCGCTGGAGGAAAGCGTGAAGACGGTTGTGACCGGTGATAATTTCACATATGTTCTCACAGTAAACGGCGCGTTGTATTCTTGCGGGGATAACTTTTATGGTCAACTCGGCCTCGGAGACAGTTCGAAGCGATCGACGCTGACAAGGGTGCCGCTGGAGGAAAGCGTGAAAGCGGTTGTGACTGATAATCGCTTCACATTAGTTCTCGCGGTCAGTGGGGCGTTGTATGCTTGCGGGTTTAACGGTTACGGCCAATTAGGCCTTGGAGACTATCAGGAAAGATCGACGCTGACAAGGGTGCCACTCGATGAAAGCGTGAAGATGGTCGTGATGAGTGATTACTCCACATTAGTTTTGACGGTCGGTGGGGCGTTGTATGCTTGCGGGTATAACCGTTATGGTCAACTCGGCCTTGGAGACAAGCATGATCGGTCGACGTTGCGAAGGGTGCCACTGGAGGAAAGTGTGAAGACGGTCGTAACTGACAGTAGTTCCACGTTCGTTCTCACTCGCAGCGGGGCGTTGTATACTTGCGGGAATAACTATTCTGATCAACTCGGCCTCGGAGACAGGCAGAACCGGTTGACGTTGACAAGGGTACCGCTGGAGGAAAGCGTGGAGACTGTGAGGACTGGTAGTGATTCCGTATACGTTATTACGGTTAGCGGGGCGTTGTACTCTTGTGGAGATAACGTTTCTGGTCAACTCGGTCTCGGAGACCGTCAAGGAAGGTCGACACTGACAAGAATGCATTGAGCGTCAGTCGAAAGAGAACTTGATCGCTACATTAGATTACTACTTTACCGATGTAAAGTAACTACTAGGTTTCTAACTGTTTCTTTTCGAAGGGAGTTCGAATCGATCCTAATTTCTTACGATGGAAACCTTTCACCGTTTGTCCGCTATAAGCGCAGATAAGATTAACGTTTACACTGGCGCTGTCGTCATTGTAGAAACGGGAGCATTGTATGCTTGTGGAAATAACGAGTCTGGTCAACTCGACATCGGAGACAGTTCGAACCGGTCGACGCTGGTAAGGGTGCCGCTGGAGGAAAGCGTCAACACTGTCGTAACTAGTAATAGTTCCATATACGTCCTCACTCGCAGCGGGGCATTGTATGCTTGCGGGCGTAACAGTTCCGGTCAACTCGGCCTCGGAGACTATCAGGAACGTTCAACGCTGCGAAGACTACCGCTGAAGGAAAGTGTGAAAACGGTGGCGACAAATTCGGATTCCACGTTTGTAGTTACAGCTAGCGGGGAGTTGTATGCTTGCGGGTCTAACTGGTACGGTCGACTCGGTCTCGGAGACAATTCGGATCGATCGACGCTACAAAGGATCCCACTGGAGGAAAGAGCGGAGACGGTTGTAACTGCTAGTGGTTCCACATTCGTTCTCACTGTCAGCGGAGCGTTGTATGCATGCGGCAGTAATGTTTATGGTCAACTCGGCCTCGGAGACGATTCGAACCGGTCGACGCTGACAAGGATGCCGCTGGAGGAAAGCGCGGTTGCGATCACTGCTAACAACGCTTCCACATTCGTTCTCACTGTCAACGGGGCGTTATATACTTGCGGTAATAACTATTCTGGCCAGCTCGGCCTCGGAGACAGTGAGAACCGGTCGACGCTGCAAAGGGTGCCGCTGGATGAAAGTGTGAAGACGGTTGTGGTTGGCAATGCTTCCACATTCGCTCTCACGGTCAATGGAGCGTTGTATGCTTGCGGCCTTAACGGTTGTGGTCAACTCGGCCTCGGAGATGATTCGAACCGATCGACGCTGCGAAAAGTGTCGCTTGAGGAAAAGGTGAAGATGGTCGTGACTGATAACTCTTTTACATTAGTTCTCACCGTCCACGGGGCGTTGTATGCATGCGGGTATAACCATTATGGTCAGCTCGGTCTCGGAGATACTCAGCAAAGGTCGATGCTGACAAAGATGCCGCTAGAGGAAAGCGTGAAGACGGTTGCGACTGGTAATTACTCCACATTCGTTCTCACCGTCAACGAGGCGCTCTATACTTGCGGTGAGAATGATTACGGTCAACTCTGCATCGGAGACAGCTCGGATCGGTCGACGTTGACAAAGACGAGTACAACTGGATAAATTACTACTTTACATTGGTGTAAAGTAACTACTAGGGTTCTAACTGTTTTCTTTCGAAAGGAGTTAGAATGGATTCTAATTCCCTTCGCGATGGAAACCTTTCGCCAGTTAAACACGGTAAGTGAGAATAAGATTAGTACTGGTCTTGCTGTTTTCACCATTGCGGAGACTGGTGCATTGTATGCTTGCGGAAATAACGGTTCTGGTCAACTCGGCCTCGGAGACAGAGAGAACCGGTCAATATTGGCTAGGGTGCCGTTGGGAGAAAGCGTGAAGACTGTTATGACTGGTAATAGTTCCACGGTCGTTCTCACGGTCAGCGGGGCGTTGTATGCTTGCGGGAATAACGTTTCTGGTCAACTCGGCCTCGGAGACAGTTCGAATCGTTCGACGTTGACGAATATGCAACTAGGGCTAACCGCGAAAACGGTTGTGGTTAGTCCTAGTTGCATATTCGTTCTCACCGCCAGCGGGGCATTATATGCTTGCGGACTTAACTTTTTCGGTCAACTCGGCCTCGGAGACATTCGAAACCGGTCGACATTGCAAAGAGTGCCTGTAGAGGAAATCGTGAAAACAGTTGTGGCTGGTAGTTCCACTTATGTTCTCACCGCCAGCGGGGCATTATATGCTTGCGGGCTTAACCGTTCTGGTCAGCTCGGTCTCGGAGACAGTGAGAACCGATCAACACTGACAAGGGTGCCGCTGGAGGAAAGCGCGAAGACGGTTGTGACTAGCGATTACGCCGCATTCGTTCTCACCGTCAATGGGGCGTTGTATGCTTGCGGGAATAACCGCTATGGCCAATTTGGCCTCGGAGATACACAGAACCGGTCGGCATTTACGAGGGTGCCGCTAGACGAGAGCGTGAAGATGATCGTGACTAGTGATATTTCCACATACGTTCTCACTGTCAGTGGCGCGTTATATGCTTGCGGGCGTAACGGTTATGGTCAGCTCGGCCTCGGAGACAGACAAGAAAGGTCGACATTTACGAGGGTGCCGCTGGAGGAAGGCGTGAAGACGATGGTTGTTAGCAATGCTTCCACATTCGTTCTCACCGTCAGAGGGGCGTTGTATGCTTGCGGGAATAACGTTTCTGGTCAACTCGGCCTCGGAGACAGTCAGGATAGGTCGACGTTGCGAAGGGTTCCTCTGGAGGAAAGCGTGAAGACGGTTGTAACTGGTAGTAGTTCCACGTACGTTCTCGTGGTCAGCGGAGCGTTGTATGCTTGCGGGGATAACCTCTATGGTCAACTCGGCCTCGGAGACATTCGAAACCGTTCGACACTGACAAGAATGCATTGAGCGTCAATCGAGAGAGAACTTGACTACTGCGTTAGATTACTACTTTACTGATGTAAAGTAACTACTAGGTTTCTAACTGTTTCTTTCGAAAGGGAATTGGAATCGATTCTAACTCCCTTCGCGATGGAAACCTTTCGCCGATTGAACACGGTAAGCGGGGATAAGATTAACGTTTACACTGGCGCTATCGCCCTTGTGGAGACCGGAGCATTGTATGCTTGCGGGGATAACCATTCTGGTCAACTCGGTCTCGGAGACAATGAGAGTCGGTCGACGCTGACAAGGGTGCCGCTGGAGGAAAAAGCACAGACGGTTGTGACTGGTAGTGGTTTCACATTCGTTCTTGCAGTCAGCGGGGCGGTGTACTCTTGTGGTTATAACGGTTCTGGTCAACTCGGTCTCGGAGACAGGCAGAACCGGTCGACGCTGACAAGAGTGCCGCTAGCCGAAAGCGTGAAGGCTGTTGAGATTGGTTACAGTTCAACATACGTCGTTACGGTCAGCGGAGCGTTGTATGCTTGCGGGAATAACAGCAATGGTCAACTCGGCCTTGGCGATACGCAGAACCAGTCGATGTTTCAAAGGGTACCGTTGGAGGAAAGCGTGAAGACAGTTGTAACTGGCAATGCTTCTACATACGTTCTAACGGTCAGCGGAGCATTGTATGCTTGCGGGAATAACAGGAGTGGTAGTCTCGGTCTTGGAGACTTGCACCAACGGTCAACTCTAACTAGAGTTCCTTTGGCTGAAAGCGCAATGACGATCATTGCTGACCATGGTTTCACGTTCGTCATTACCGTTAGCGGAGCGGTATACGCTTGCGGGGATAACTTGTTCGGTCAACTCGGCTTCGGAGACTATCAGGAACGTTCGACGCTGACAAGGGTGCCGCTGGAGGAAAGCGTGAAGGCGGTTGTCACTAATAATTTCTCCACACACGTTCTCGCTCACAGCGGGGCGTTGTACGCTTGCGGGAATAACTCTTTTGGTCAGCTCGGCATCGGAGACAAGCAGGAGAAACGTCCAATGTTGCGAAGGGTGCCGCTGGAGGAAAGCGTGAAGGCGGTTGTGACTAGCGGTATTTCCATATTCGTTATCACCGTCAGCGGAGCGTTGTATGCTTGCGGGTATAACTATTATGGTCAGCTCGGCCTTGGAGACCTTTCGCACCGGTCGACATTTACGAAGGTACCGTTGGAGGAAAGGGTGCAGACTGTTGTAACTGGTAATGACGCCACATACGTTCTTACAGTTGACGGGGAGTTGTATATTTGCGGGGATAACGGTTACCGTCAACTCTGTATCGGAGACGGTTCGGATCGGTCGACGCTGACAAAGATGCTTTAACTACCAGTCAAGAGTTGCATGCTCTCAACTGGGTGAATTACTACTTCACAGATGTGAAGTAACTACTAGGATTCTAACTGTTTTCTTTCGAAGGGAGTTCGAATCGATTCTAATTCCCTTCGCGATGGAAACCTTTCGTCGATTAAACACGGTAGGTGAGAATAAGATTAGCACCGACCGTGCTGTTCTCACCGTTGCGGAGACTGGGGCGTTGTATGCTTGCGGTGCTAACGGTTTTGGTCAACTCGGCCTCGGAGACAGTGAGAACCGGTCGACGCTGCAAAGGGTGCCGTTGGAGGAAAGCGTGAAGACTGTTGTCGTTAGCGACAATTCCACGCTCGTCGTCTCAACTAGCGGAAAGTTTTATGCTTGCGGTTGTAACTTTTTCGGTCAACTCGGTCTCGGAGACATTCGAAACCGGTCGACATTGCAAAGAGTGCCGCTGGAGGAAAGCGTGAAGATGGTTGTGACTAAAGGTAGTTCCACATTCGTCGTTACAGCTAGCGGAAGGTTGTACGCTTGTGGTTATAACCTCTTCGGCCAACTCGGTCTCGGAGACAGACTGGGTAGGTCGATGCTGATAAGGGTGCCTCTGGAAGAAAAAGTGGATACGGTTGTAACAGGTAACGCTTCCACATACGTTCTCGCGGTCAGCGGGGCGTTGTATGCTTGCGGGAATAACTCTTTTGATCAGCTCGGCCTCGGAGACAATCAGGACCGGTCGACGCCTGCAAGGATGCCGCTGGAGGAAAAGGTGAAGACGGTTGTAGTTGATGGTAGTTCCGCTTTCATTCTTACCGTCAACGGGACGTTGTATGCTTGCGGGCATAAACGTTATGGTCAACTCGGCGTCGAAGACAGTCCGAGCCGGTTGACATTTACGAAGGTGCCGCTGGAGGAAAGCGTGAAGACGGTTGTAACTATCGATTACTCTACATTCGTTCTCACTCGCAGCGGGGCGTTGTATGCTTGCGGGAATAACGTTTATGGCCAACTCGGCCTCGGGGATACGCAGAACCGGTCGACACTGCAAAGGGTGCTACTGGAGGAAAGCGTGAAGACGGTTGCGACTAACGGTGGTTCCACATACGTTCTCACAGTCGGCGGGGCGTTGTATGCGTGCGGGAATAATCGGAATGGTCAACTCGGCTTCGGAGGCGATCGGGAAAGGACGACGTTGACAAGGGTGCCGCTAGAGGAAAGCGTGGAGACGGTTGTAAGCGATGGTCAATCCACTTTCGTTCTTACGGTCAACGGGGCATTTTATGCTTGCGGATATAACGGTTTCGGTCAACTCGGCCTCGGAGATGACGAGAATCGGTCGAAGCTGACGAAGATACTTTGATTACTAAGCGAAAGTTGTGTTCTCGGAGCGTACTACTTCATATCGGTGAAGTAGTTATAAGGGTACCAACTGTTTTCTTTCGAAGGGAATTAGAATCCGTCTTAATTTCTTACGATGGAAACCTTTTGCCGGTTGTCCGCGGTAGGCGCAGATAAGATTAACACCGACCTTGATGTTTTCATAATTGCAGAAACGGGTGCGTTGTACGCTTATGGGAATAACTATTCTATTCTACTCGGCCTCGGAGACAATCAACATCGATCGGCGTTAACGAGGATGCCGCTGGAGGAAAGCGCGAAGACGGTTATAAATGGCAGTATTTCCGTATTCGTTCTCACAGTCAGCGGGGCGTTGTATGCTTGCGGGAATAACGTTTATGGCCAACTCGGCCTCGCAGAAGATGATGGCGAGTTGGAGCTACAGAGGGTGCCGCTGAAGGAAAGCGTCAGAGCGGTAGAACTTAAGCATAGTTCAACGTACGTCCTCGCTGTTAACGGCGACTTATATACTTGCGGGAGTAATTTTTACGGCCAGCTCGGTCTCGGAGACAACGAGGATCGGTCGCTACTGACGAAGGTGCCGCTGAAGGAAAGTGTGAAGACTGTCGTGGCTGGTTATAATTCCACATACTTTCTCACGGTCAATGGTGAGTTGTATGCTTGCGGGTATAACAGTTTTGGTCAGCTCGGCCTCGGAGACAATCAGGATCGGTCAAGATTTACGAAGGTGCCGTTGGAAGAAAGCGTGAAGACAGTTGTAAGCATAGATCTTTCATCTTTCTTCCTCACTCGCAGTGGAGTACTGTATGCTTGCGGTTCTAACTACTACGGTCAATTCGGCCTCGGAGACAATTCGGATCAGTCGACGTTGCGAAAGGTACCCATAGAGGAAAGCGTGAAGGCGGTTGCGATTGGCATTGGTTACGCATTCATTCTCACCGTCGGCGGGGCATTATATGCCTGCGGTTATAACCGTTACGGTCAACTCGGCCTCGGTGACAATTCGGATCGCTCAATATTTACGAAGGTACCTCTGGATGAAAGCGTGAAAAATGTTTCGACCGGTTATAATAGTACATATGTTACTACTGTCAGCGGGGCGGTGTATGCTTGTGGGTGTAATTGGTCTGGCAGTCTCGGCGTCGGGGATAGTCAGGATCGGTCGATACTGACAAGAACTCTTTAGTTATCGATCGAGAGAACATCCGACCATTGGATGAATAACTACTTTACCGATGTAAAGTAGTTATAAGGTTCCCAACTGTTTTTCCTTCGAAGGGAATAGGAGGAGATTCTAACTCCCTTCGCGATGGAAACCTTTCGTCGATTGAATGCGGTAAGCGGGAATGAGATTAGCGTCGATCTTGCTGTTTTCATTATTGCTGAAAACGGGGCGTTGTATGCTTGCGGGCGTAACACTTATGGCCAGCTCGGTCTCGGAGACTGTCAAAATCGGTCGACGCTGACAAGGGTACTGCTGGAGGAAAGCGTGGAGAGGGTGGTAACTGGTAATGGTTCCACATACGTTCTCACTCACAGCGGGGCGTTGTATTCTTGCGGTTATAACCGGTTCGGTAGACTTGGCCTCGGAGACAGTCGAAACCGGTGGACGCTGACAAGGGTGCCGCTGGATGAAAGCGTGAAGACGGTTGTAACTCGCGGTGATAATTGTACATACGTCACGACGGTCAGCGGGGCGTTGTATGCTTGCGGTGGTAACGTTTATGGTCAACTTGGCCTCGGAGACGAGCAGGATCGGTCAAAGCTGACAAGGGTACCGTTGGAGCAAAGCGTGAAGACGGTTACAGTTGGTAATAATTGCACATTCGTTCTCACTGTCAGCGGGGCATTATATGCTTGCGGGTATAACGGTTCTGGTAAACTCGGTCTCGGAGACAACGAGCACCGGTCGACACTGACAAGGGTAACGCTGGAGGAAAGCGTGAAGACGATTGCGACTCGAGGTATTTCCACATACGTTATTACTGTCAGCGGGGCGTTGTATGTTTGTGGTAGTGACTGGTCTGGTCACCTCGGCATCGGAGGTCGTTCGGATCGGTCGACGTTTACGAAGGTGCTGCTAGAGGAAAGCGTGAAGACTGTCATAACTAATAGCAGTTCCACATTCGTTATTACTGTCAGCGGGGCGTTATATGCTTGTGGTAGTGACTGTTCAGGCCAACTCGGCCTCGGAGACGAACAGGATCAATCGACGCTGACAAGGGTACCTCTGGTTGAAAGTGCGAAGACGGTTGTAACTAATAATTGCTCCACGTACGTTCTCACCGTTAACGGGACGTTGTATGCCTGTGGGGAGAACCGTTATGGTCGACTCGGCCTCGGGGATAATCGGGGCAGATCTACTCTGGCAAGGGTGCCGTTGGAGGAGAGAGTAAAGACTGTCGGAACTGACGGCCGTTCCACATACGTTCTCACCGTCAGCGGGGCGATGCATGTTTGCGGGATTAATGAGTATGGTCAACTTGGCCTCGGAGATACGCAGGATCGGTCGACACTGACAAGAATGCTCTGGTAGTCGTTCGAGACTATACCTAATCTCTCACTAAAGCACTTACTTTACCGATGTAAAGTAGTAATAAGGTTCCGAACTGTTTTTCTTGCGAAGGAGATAGACTCAATCCTAATTTCTTACGATGGAAACCTTTCGTCGATTAGACGCGGTAAGAGCAGATAAGATTAACTCTAGCAATGGTGTTTTCACTATTGCTGAAAACGGGGCATTGTATGCTTGTGGTACTAACGCTTTCGATCTACTCGGCGTAGGAGACAGTTCGAGCCGATCTGTGTTAACGAGAGTGCCGTTGGAGGAAAGCGCGAAAACGGTTGTAACTTGTAATAATTCCACATTCGTTATCACTGTCAGCGGGGCGTTGTATGCTTGCGGTGATAACTGGTATGGTAAACTCGGCCTCGGAGACGAGCAGGGGCGGTCGACACTGCGAAGGGTGCCACTGGAGGAAAGCGTGAAGACGGTTGTAACTTGTAATAATTCCACATTCGTTATCACTGTCAGCGGGGCGTTGTATGCTTGTGGTGAGAACCACTATGGTCAACTCGGCCTCGGATACAGTTCGCACCGGTCGATACTAACGAGAGTTCCTCTGGAGGAAAGCGTGAAGACGGTTGCGGTTGGTAATAATTCCATATTCGTAATCACCGTTAGCGGGGTGTTGTATGCTTGCGGGAATAACTATTCTTGTCAGCTCGGCCTCGGAGACTGTTCGGATCGGTCGACGCTGCGAAAGGTGTCGCTGGACGAAAGCGCGAAGATGGTTGTAACTACTGGTATTTCCTTATTCGTTATCACCGTCAGCGGAGCGTTGTATGCTTGCGGGAATAACGGTTGTGGTCAGCTCGGCCTCGGAGACGGGCAGGAGCGGTCGACGCTGCAAAGGGTGCCTGTAGATGAAAGCGTGAAGACGGTTGTAACTGGCGATTACTCCACATTCGTCCTCACTCGCAGCGGAGCGTTGTATGCTTGCGGGTATAACTATTATGGTCAGCTCGGCCTCGGAGACAGTTCGGATCGGTCGACGCTACAAAGGGTGCCGCTGGAGGAAAGCGCGAAGACGATCTTAGTTGATGGGTACTCCACATACGTTCTCACAGTCAGCGGGGCGTTGTATGCTTGCGGGCATAACGATTATGGCCAACTCGGCCTCGGAAACGGTTTGAGTCGGTCGACGCTGGTAAGGGTACCGCTGGAGGAAAGCGCGGAGACGGTTGTGGCTAGTAGTTACTCCACATACGTTATCACGGTCGACGATGCCTTGTATGCTTGCGGGGATAACGAGGATGGTCAGCTCGGTCTTGGAGACCGCGAGAACCGTTCGACGCCGACAAGAATGCTCTGATAGTCATTCGAGACAATACCTAATCGCTGGCTAAAGCACTACTTTACAGATGTAAAGTAGCTACTATATTTCTAACTGTTTCCGAAAGGAAACAGTTAGATTACATTCTAATTCCCTTCGCGATGGAAACCTTTCGTCGACTGAATGCGGTAAGCACGGATAAGATTAGTAACAATCTTGTCGGTTTCGCCATTGCTGAAAAAGGGGCGCTATACGCTTGCGGGGCTAACGCTTTTAATCTACTCGGCGTCGGAGACTGTTCTAGCCGATCTGTGTTAACGAGAGTGTCGTTGGAGGAAAGCGTGAAGACTGTTGTAAGTGGTGATTACTCGACGTTCGTTCTCACTCGCAGCGGGGCGTTATATACTTGCGGCTATAACCGTTACGGTCAACTTGGCCTCGGAGACACTTTGCACCGGTCGACGCTGCAAAGGGTACCGCTGGAGGAAAACGTGAAGACGGTAGCAATCGTCCGTGGTTCCGCGTATGTTCTCACTATTAGCGGGGCGTTGTATGCTTGCGGGTCTAACTGGTATGGTCAACTCGGCCTCGAAGATTTACAGGATCGATCGACGCTGAGAAAGGTACCGTTGAGTGAAAGCGTGAGGACGCTCGCGGTTAGCGGTACTTACGCATTAGTTCTCACTATTAGCGGAGCGTTATATGCTTGCGGGAATAACGCTTATGGTCAACTCGGCCTCGGGGACAGGAAGAATCGGTCGACGCTGCAAAGGGTACCACTGCGAGAAAGCGCGATGGCGATCGAAACTTGTCATAATTCCACGTTCGTTCTCACAGTTAGCGGGGAGTTGTATGCTTGTGGTGATAACGAGTATGGTCAGCTCGGTCTCGGAGACAACGAGAGCCGGTCGACGCTGACAAGGGTACCGCTGGAGGAAAGTGTGAGGACTCTGCGAACTAACAATAGTTCCACATACGTCCTCGTCGTCAGTGGGGTGTTGTATACTTGCGGGAATAACGAGCACGGCCAACTCGGCCTCGGAGACGAGCAGGACAGGTTGACGCTGCAAAGGGTGCCGCTGGAGGAAAGAGTGAAGACGGTTGAAACTGATGGTCAATCCGTATACGTTATCACGGTCGACGATGCCTTGTATGCTTGCGGGGATAACGAGGATGGTCAACTTGGCCTCGGAGATACGCAGGATCGGTCGACGCCGACAAGAGTGCCCTGATAGGTATTCGAGAGAATACCTAATCTCTCACTAAAGCACTTACTTTACCGATGTAAAGTAGTAATAAGGTTCCGAACTGTTTTCCCTCGAAGGGAGTTGGATTAGATTCCAATTCCCTTCGCGATGGAAACCTTTCGCCGTTTGTCCACGGTAAGCGCAGATAAGATTAGCGTTAACCTTGCTGTTTTTACTATTGCTGAGACTGGGGTTTTGTATGCTTGCGGGCTTAATAATTACGGCCAGCTCGGTCTCGGGGACAATTTGCATCGGTCGAAGCTGACAAGGGTACCTGTAGAAGAAAGCGTGAAGACTGTCGTAAATGGTATCGATTCTACATTCTTTATTATGGTCAGCGGGGCGTTGTATGCTTGTGGGAATAATCGTTATGGTCAACTCGGCCTCGGAGACAGCATTGACCGATCCACGCTGCAAAGGGTGCCACTGGAGGAAAGTACGAAGACAGTTGTAACTCGTGGTTATTCCACGTTCGTTCTCACAATCAGTGGGGTGTTATATGCTTGCGGTAATAACCTTTATGGTCAATTAGGCATAGGCGATAATTCCGACTGGTCGACGCTGATAAGGGTGTCATTGGAGGAAAGAGTGAAGACGGTTGTAACTGGTGGTAGTTTCACATATGTTCTTGCAGTCAGCGGGACGGTGTATTCCTGTGGGCTTAACGGTTATGGCCAACTCGGCTTCGCGGATTATCAGAACCGGCCGATACTGCAAAGAGTACCGCTGGAGGAAAGCGCGAAGATGGTTGTAACTAGTAATAATTCCATATTCGTTATCACTCGCAGCGGGGCGTTATATGCTTGCGGGCTTAATAGTTATGGTCAGCTCGGCCTCGGAGACCTTTCGCACCGGTCAACACTGACGGTTGTACCTGTCGAGGAAAGGGTGAAGACTGTTATAACTGTTAACACTTCCACGTTCGTTCTCACCTTCAGCGGGGCATTGTATACTTGCGGGCTTAACAGTTCTGGCCAGCTCGGCCTCGGAGACAATCAGAATAGATCAACGCTGCGAAAGGTATCGTTGGAGCAAAGCGTGAAGACAATTATAACTGATAATTACTCCACCTTCGTTCTCGGTGTCAGCGGGACATTGTATGCTTGCGGGTATAATTATTATGGTCAACTCGGCCTCGGAGACATTCAAAACCGTTCGACGCTGACAAGGGTGCCGCTGGAGGAAAGCGTGACGACTGTAGAAACTGACGGCCATTCCACATTAGTTATCACGGTCAACGGGGCGTTGTATGCTTGCGGCTATAACGGCTGTAGTCAACTCGGCCTTGGAGACAGTGAGAACCGGTCAACGCTGACGAAGATGCTTTAGTAGTCCATTCAAGAGAATACCTGATCGCTGACTAAAGCACTACTTTACATCGATAAAGTAGTAATAAGGTTCCCAACTGTTTTCCCCGCGGGGAATTGGGATCTAATCCAACCCCATTCACGATGGAAACCTTTCGCCGTTTGTCCACTGTAAGAGCAGATAAGATTAGCGTTGACGTTGCTGTTTTTACTATTGCCGAAACTGGGGTTTTGTATGCTTGCGGGCTTAACGAGTATGGTCAGCTCGGCCTCGGAGATACGCAGAACCGATCCACGCTGCAAAGGGTGCCGTTGGAGGAAAGTACGAAGAAGGTTGTAACTAGTGGTAGTTCCACGTTCGTTCTCACAGTCAGCGGGGCGTTGTATGCTTGCGGCGATAACAGGTGTGGCCAACTAGGCCTCGGGCACAGCGAGGATTGGTCGATGCTGCGAAGGGCGCCACTGGAGGAAAAAGTGAAGACGGTCGCGACTAGTAGTTTCACCACATTCGCAGTCACCGTCAACGGGGAGTTGTATGCTTGCGGGAATAATTTCTATGGTCAACTCGGCCTTGGAGACAGGCAGAACCGGTCGACGCTGCGAAGGGTACCATTGGAAGAAAGTGTGAAGACGGTTGTAACTGGTAGTAGTTCCTCATACGTTCTCACTGTCAGCGGGGCGGTGTATACTTGCGGGAATAACGAGCAAGGCCAACTCGGCCTCGGAGACAATTCGGATCGATCGACATTGCAAAGGGTACCATTGGAAGAAAGCGTGAGGACGGTTGTAACTGGTAGTAGTTCCACATTCGTTCTCGATCGCAGCGGGGCGTTATATGCTTGCGGGTATAACGATTATGGGCAGCTCGGCCTCGGAGATTGTTCGGATCGGTCGACGCTGACAAGAGTCCCGCTGGATGAAAAGGTGAAGACGATCGTAACTTGTAATAAGTCCACATTCGTTCTTACAGTCAGCGGGGCGTTGTATGCTTGCGGGAATAACGTTTATGGTCACCTCGGCCTCGGAGATAGTTGGAATCGTTCGACGTTGCAAAGGGTACCGCTGGAGGAAAGTGTGAAGACGGTTGTGACTAGCGATTACTCCACATTCGTTCTCACTGTCAACGGGGCGTTGTATGCTTGCGGGAATAACTTCTATGGCCAACTCGGCCTCGGAGACAGTTCGCATCGGTCGACGCTGACAAGGGTGCCGCTGGAGGAAAGCGCGAAGACGGTAGTGGCTGTCAATAGTTCCACATACGTTCTCATGATCAACGGGGCGTTGTATGCTTGCGGGTATAACGGTTGTAGTCAACTCGGCCTCGGGGACAATGAGAACCGGTCAACGCTGATGAAGATACTTTAATAGTCGGGCGGAGAGGTGCGTGCTCGCGAGAATTACTACTTTACAAACGTAAAGTAATTGCTGATACACCTTACCTCATCCCGCGCTTTTGCTCCGACACACCGCCCTAAGATCGTAGGCTCGCAAAGCTTGCGAGGACGCGCTTTTTCAGGTTCAGAAATGGAAATCGCATCCAGAAATACAACAAGCATAACCACATCGCGCCCCGCCGCCATCGCCGGAAGGGATTGCCACTGAAAGCGGTCAAGATATCACCCTGTTTCATATTAGAGAAGTAATTACGATAGCGCATGACAAAATTATAACCCGTTCCCTGTAGACGAAGTGCTTTCTGCTCATCAAGGGTTGGGAGCCAGTCGTGCCACGCGCAGTGCGCTGATACCATACTAGTAGTAATACCGATTGTAGTATAGCCCTCTGGCTTGATTAACCCGCATGTATGAACGCCGTCGCACGCTAGCTCTCCGCGATAGTACCGCAGACCACTCCACGCGTAAGGGAAGAGATGACACGAGGTGAGCACCGCATCGATAATATCTTGATTGGAAGTAAAAGTGCTAACAACTCGCGGTTCAAGTCCTCTCGTGGTCAGCACCGAGTAGCCAATATATAGCTTCCCGCTCACTTGTCGATAAGCATCCGGTGGTAGTAACTCGGAAAACATTAACGTCGTAGCGCTCAGCCACCACGTGAGCGGCGTCTTCCACCACCGATCAAAATAGTAGGAAAAGCGTAAGAACTGCTCGTGAATACTATCGGGGTTATAACCTAACGCTAGAAAGGTAGCAAGCACGCTTCCCGAGCTAACACCGGCGTAAGCCGCGGGCTTACCGTGAAGCATCAGCAACGCGCGTGCGGCACCGATCTCGAAGGGGAAGTTACCTGCAACTCCGGCAAAAGAGAAACACAATGGCATCCTTCTTGAGAAGAGAAGGATTAGCTGTTTAACAGCGCAATGTAGCACGACACCCGCTTGGTGTCGAGCGTCGTGCTTCAATGCGCTGTAGTGTCGAAGCTTCGAAAGCTAACGCATCCTCAAAACAATCATCAAGTGTCGCTGGTGGCGGCGCAGATAACGAGAAAGTATACCGTCGATAGTCTTCCGAATCGAGACGGTCTTCCGCATCCCAGATAGCAAAATAATCAGCAACAAGTGTATCCGGAAAGCTACTCGTAAGATTTAAGAAAGATAAGAGTTGCCAACAGTATATCTTAATTAACACCAACGCAGGTACTACATTCGTTGCCAAGCGACGGCGTAACGGTGCGAGGTTGTAATTCAAGAAGCGAGCGTGAAGTTGAAACAACGCCCAGCCGTAGCAGAAGTGGTCTTGTGACTCCACATTAAAGAGTGTAATCAGTGGATCGGCGTCAAGTGGAACAAATGACGCCGGCACTGACAAGAAACCACCGGTAGGTTGAAGTGCTTGTTCGCCGGCTGCGAGAGGCGCGATACGAACCCTTCTTCTTGGGAATAGTCGTGTTGCGAGTTCGACAAAGTTCTGGCCAAAGCGACCATTACCTTCGGCGGTAGTCATACTATCGTAGATCGTCACAGTACTCGAAGTAATGAAGGCGCCAGCATAGTGCCCGCTATTCGGCATCTCGAGTGCTAATAGCGTAACATAACAGCCATTAGCAGAGTAGGGAAGTGAAAGCGGAAGGACAAGTGGGAACGGACAACACTCGTAACGTTGAACCGGTAACGCTACGGCGTCAGTATCCGCAAGTAACTGACATAGTTCTGGTAGGACTTCTAGAAGTAAAGTATGAACTTGATCTGATGGGCCACGGCGGCGATCGATTAACAATAGATCGTAACCACCGTGACACAGCACGCGCCGGCTATCGGGATCCATTGCAAGTAACGGCGCGCAAGGCGTGCTCATTTAAGTACGTTTCTACTTTCAGGAGTAGAAATTAAGCGCCGAACGTGACCACTTCGTCGAAGAAGCCCTCGACACTGTTATGAAGCACGACGAAGATTGGGATGACGTAGCGTGTCGCAACTATCTTCAACGAGTCAATGACCGTATCTACCAACTCGGCGTCAAGTGCCGACAGTGACTCGTCAAGCAGAAGAAAAGGCGCATTCGCCGTCTTATTCAGAGCAAGTGTAATAGCAAGTGAGACACGCGCCGCTTCACCGCCGGACAGCTGGCGAATGTCGTCATACTCCACGCCGCGGTAATTAACCACTAGGTTAATACAGTGTTTACTCTGACCGCTTGACAACGTCTTCACCGTCTCGAAGCGCACGGTGATAGGGTCGGTAAATAACGACTCAAGTTGCTCGGCCATCTCGCGATTAATAGCGGCCACCGTTGACTCGAGAGCGAGTGACTCGGCTTCCAACGCTTTCAGTTTGAGCTTATCGAACAAAGCATACTTCTTCGTCTCTTCTTTGGTAGTAACACGATGGGTTTCAAGGTTAGTTTCCAACTCGCGTAGCTGAAGAGAAAGGGATAAGCAGTTGCGGAGTGCCGTGCGCTGCTCCAGTAACCGTTTCTCCTTCTCGAGTGCAACTTCCACGCCCTTTGTCTCAGCAACTACCGAAGAAGGTAGCTCCTGCTTCGAGTTGGAACACGCCTCGATGTCCCGAACCAACTCATTGTATACGCGCGCCGCGTCGAACTGCCGGCGAAGTGCGACGAGTTCCGCCTCGTCCGAGGCGAGCGAGCTCTGTAACGCCGCGAGCTCTGTCGTAACTGCAGCTACTTCATCACCGCGCGACTCTGGGATAGCGCGTAAGGTTGCGCGTAGGGCTTCGATGCGTGCACGTAGCCCGCTTTGCTGTTGTTGCTGCGTGTAGTAGCTGCGATACTGTTGTAACTCAGCTTGAACGGTGTCGCTATCGCGGTACTGTTCAAGCTCTTGTTCATCGAGCAGTCGCAAGGCGCATTCTTCTTGCTCGGGATATAACTTGCGCAGCTTACCAGATCTTTCACGCCACGCTTCAGCCTCGCGCTCTTCCTGCCGCTCAAACAGGGTCAATCGCTCGAACAGGCCACGCTTCTGTTCGAATTGCTTTAACGTGGCGACGAGAACGTCAAGGCGCTCGATGTCGATCGGAATTACCTCCTTCATTTGTGCCGCTAACTCTCCACGGCGTTCTAACGCCGTTAACTCTGCTTCAATCTTGACCTGCGACCGTGCTCGCGGCGCCTGCTCTAGAGCGACGTGAAGCTTGGCTAGTTGCTCGAAATCGATCAAGGATTTCTCAAGCGCTTCCAGCTCTCTCAGTTCAGCCTCTGCTTCGCCAAGGTCGTAGTAACCGAAATACTCCGGTGCGTCACGCAGTGCTAGGTATTGCTGTTTTACCCGCAGCAGTAGCGCGACTTCGGCCTGAAGCTCCTGTGCGTTCTCGTTACAAGCAGGTGCGGCCGGACTGGTCGGAACTGTACTTGCAACCGGACTGGTGGGTGCGCGGCTTCCAATGCGCGCGGGTAACGGTTTGGACTTCTTCGCCGAGACGGGAAGTAAGACCTCGTTGGCGTAGATTAGCTCGGTGTTACAACTAGGGCATTTAACC
>Ga0326733_1000199_pt1 | contig 19124 bp, 18 predicted proteins | sample 14_GP2_308_FD_207946 | JGI IMG/M metagenome (GOLD analysis project Ga0326733, IMG submission 207946) | Glacier ice microbial communities from Ngari, Tibet, China - 14_GP2_30.8 | ecosystem: Environmental > Aquatic > Freshwater > Ice > Glacier | place: China: Ngari, Tibet | collected 2018-07-17 | reverse complement strand
CTCCTGCACCGCGGTCGCCCCGGCCTCGTGCATGTGGTAGCCCGAGATCGAGATCGAGTTGAACTTGGGCATCTCGCGGCTGGTGTACGCAATGATATCGGCCACAATCCGCATCGAGGGTTCGGGCGGATAAATATACGTATTACGGACTGCGAATTCTTTCAAAATGTCGTTCTGGATCGTCCCCGTCAGGTCACTTCTCGCGACCCCCTGCTCCTCGCCCGCGACGATGTAGAACGCCAGCACCGGCAGCACTGCTCCGTTCATCGTCATGCTGACCGACATTTCATCCATTGGAATGCCGTCGAACAGCAATTTCATATCCTCGACGCTGTCGATCGCGACGCCGGCCTTGCCGACATCGCCGGTCACGCGCGGATGGTCTGAATCGTATCCCCGGTGCGTGGCAAGATCGAACGCGACGCTCAGGCCCTTCTGCCCCGCGGCGAGGTTGCGGCGATAAAAAGCGTTGCTGTCCTCGGCGGTCGAGAACCCCGCGTACTGCCGGATCGTCCACGGCCGCCCGGCATACATCGTCGCATAGGGCCCGCGCGTGTAAGGCGCGACGCCCGGATACCCGCTGTCGATATGCGCCGCATCCTCGGGCCCGTAGACGGTCTTGAGCGTAATCCCCTCAAGCGTCTCGCGGCTCAGATCCTTGCCCCGAGCTTCCTTGGCGGCGAGCGCTTCCCAAGCGGTCTTTTTGTCGTCGTTACTCATGGCTGAAGCCCTAGCGTGGCCTCGCGACCTTGCCAATCAGTGCGCCTGCCGCGGGCTTTCCATGATCTCGGTCAGCACCCCGCCCATGTCCTTGGGGTGCAGAAAGAAGATCGGCGTCCCATGCGCCCCGATCCGCGTCGGCCCAAGGATCCGCGCGCCCTTGGCGTCGAACCACGCCCGAGCCGCCTCGATATCCTCAACCTCGAAGCAGACATGATGCTGCCCCCCAAGCGGGTTCTTCTCGAGATACTTCGCAATCGGCGAGTCCGCCCCAAGCGGCTCGATCAACTCGATCTGCGCATTCGGCGTATCCACAAAACAAACCCGCACCCCCTGCGCGGGCAAGTCAAACGCATCCCCAACCCGCGTCGCACCAAGCAAATCGCGATACATCGCGACGCTGCGTTCAATCGAAGGGGTCGCCACCCCGACATGGTTTAATCGTCCGAGTTTCATTCCTTGGGCAATCGTTTCTGGCGCGCCGGCGCCGCATTGGTCGAGGCCCGGCCATAGCCTTCCATCACGCCTTCGATCCGGGCAACGCGCTTATCGACATCGCCTGCATAATCGCGGACGCGGCGGACATCCTGCGCCAGATTTTCGACATCGCGCTGGAGCCGGGAAACATTCTCCTGAAGCAGGAACACCTGCCTGATGCCGGTCAAGATATCGCCGACCGCACCCATCAGCTTATGCCCCGCGCCTTGAAGAAGGCGTCATTCTCGCGATGCAGTTTCTGGAGAGTCTTGCACGAAGATTCGAGCGCCGCCTTGATCTTCGGAACGGCAGCGCTGAGTTCCCTCGCCAACTCGGCCAGTTCCGCTTCCTGACCATCGGACACCTTGTCGAAATTGTCGACCGCCAAGCGGAGATATTCGCCGCTCGAAACCCCGCGCTGCGCAGCCTTGGCATCCAGAGAAGCCTTTTCCTCGGGCCTCATCAGCACCGTCACCCTTGCGTTGCGCATGAATCACTCCTTCGTCAAAGATGATAACTCGCTACACATGTTATTACAATGACATTATCATGTGAATCAAAGTGGGATATTGTCGTGTTTCTTCCACGGATTTTCGAGCTGCTTGTCGCGCAGTTTGCGCAGCCCCAACGCCACCCTGCGCCGCGTCGAGTGCGGCATTATCACTTCGTCGATGAAGCCTTTGCTTGCCGCGACGAACGGGTTGGCGAAGCGCTCCTCATATTCGCGCGTGCGGTCGGCGATTTCGTCCGCCGTCTTGCCGCGGAAGATGATCTCCACTGCGCCCTTAGCCCCCATCACCGCGATTTCCGCGGTCGGCCAGGCGTAGTTCAAATCGCCGCGCAAATGCTTCGACGCCATCACGTCGTACGCCCCGCCATACGCCTTGCGCGTAATCACGGTGATCTTGGGGACGGTCGCTTCGGCATAAGCGAACAGTAATTTGGCGCCATGCTTGATGATCCCGTGATGCTCCTGCCCAACCCCGGGCAAAAACCCCGGAACGTCGACCAAGGTCAGGATCGGAATGTCGAACGCGTCGCAGAAGCGCACGAAACGCGCCGCTTTCTTGGACGAATTAATGTCGAGGCATCCGGCAAGCACCATCGGCTGGTTGGCGACCACCCCGACGCTTCGCCCCTCGATGCGACAGAAGCCGATGATGATGTTGCCGGCATGCTTGGGCTGAAGCTCGAAGAAATCGCCCTCGTCGGCGATCTTCCGGATCAGTTCGTGCATATCATAGGGGGTCGCCGCGCTTGGCGGGATCAGCGTGTCGAGGCTCTCCTCGATGCGGTCCCACGGATCGTCGGTCGGCCGCTCGGGACCCTCGTGGCGGTTGCTGAGCGGCAGGAAGTCGAAAAATTCTCGCGTCGCGAGTAAGGCATCGACGTCATTCTCGAACGCCACATCGGCCACGCCGGACTTGGTCGTGTGCGTTACCGCCCCGCCCAATTCCTCTTGGGTTACCACCTCATTGGTCACTGTCTTGACCACCTCGGGCCCGGTGACGAACATGTAGCTTGAATCCTTCACCATGAAGATGAAATCGGTCATGGCCGGCGAGTAGACCGCGCCGCCAGCGCATGGCCCCATTATCAGCGACAGCTGCGGGATCACGCCCGATGCAAGCACGTTGCGCTGGAACACTTCGGCATAGCCGCCAAGGCTCGCGACCCCTTCCTGAATCCGCGCCCCGCCCGAGTCGTTGAGTCCGATGACCGGCGCCCCGACCTTCATCGCCGCGTCCATCACCTTGCAGATCTTCTGCGCATGGCGTTCCGACAGCGACCCCCCGAAGACGGTGAAATCCTGTGCGAAGACATACACCAGCCGCCCGTTGATCGTCCCTGACCCGGTCACTACCCCGTCGCCGGGAAACTTCTGATGCTCCATCCCGAAATCGTCGCAATTATGCTCGACGTACATGTCGACTTCCTCGAACGAACCGGGGTCGAGCAGCACGCTCAATCGCTCGCGCGCGGTCAGCCGCCCCTTGGCATGCTGAGCCGCGATGCGTTTCTCGCCGCCACCAAGTTTTGCCGCCGCGCGCCGCGCTTCCAATTGTTCGATTATCGTTGCCATAAGACTTGCGCTGCCACGCGCCTAACGGAGCGTCAATTCCTCCTCGTCATGCTGACCTTGTTTCAGCATCCACCGCGGCGGCGTGATTTCGGCAATCGTGCGAGCGGCAAGCTGGACCCTGAAACAAGTTCAGGGTGACAGCAGTTAAGCGACCTACAGGAGAGACATATGCCGATCATCCAGCCGTGGCCAAAGCGCTTGTGGCTCGTCCGCCACGGACAAAGCCAGGGCAATGTCGCGCGCGACGCGGCGCATGAGGCGGGGCATGCGGTCATCGACCTCGACCTGCGCGATGTCGACGTTCCGCTGTCCGACCTTGGTCACCAACAGGCCGACGCCACCGGGCGCTGGTTCGCCGCGCTGCCCGAGGAGGAAAAGCCCGAAGTTCTCCTCGCCAGCCCGTACATCCGTGCCAAGCAGACCGCGATGGCAATCTGCAAGGCGGGCGGGCTCGCTGGGGGTGCCAAGCCGACCGTCCTCGACGAGCGGCTGCGCGAACGCGAATTCGGCGTGTTCGACGGCCTCACCACCGTCGGCATCAAGCAACATTACCCGCAGGAAGCCGCCCACCGCGCCAAGATGGGGAAATTCTATCACCGCCCCCCCGGCGGCGAGAGTTGGGCCGACGTCATCCTTCGCCTTCGTTCGGCGCTCAACACGATCAATCTCCACTACGCCGACAAGCGCGTCGTCGTCGTCGCTCATCAGGTCGTGGTGCTGTGCATGCGCTATATCCTCGAGGAATTGACTGAGCAGGAAATCCTCGACATCGACCGTCAGGCCGAGATCCTCAATTGCGGGATTGCAGCGTACGACTTCCACCCTAACGAGATGTCGCTGTGCGTGCCCACGCTTGCCTTGTGGAACCACGGCGCATCGATGGAGGAGGACGGCACGCAGAAAACCGCCGAACCCGACATGATCACAGGTGTGCGATGAGCACACCGCTCGCGCTCGACCGCGCCTTGCTTGATGCGCACTCCCTTCCGCCGGTGGAAGGCGGCGACAAGGATGCTCACGGGCAGGTCCTGATCATTGCCGGATCGCGCGATGTCCCCGGCGCCGCCTTGCTCGCGGCGCATGGTGCCATGCGCAGCGGTGCCGGCAAACTGCAGATCGCCGCCCCCGACGTAGTTGCCTTGGCGCTCGGTATCGCCATGCCAGAGGCGATGGTGGTCGGTCACGCCAGCCACAAGGATGGCGGCTTTGCGACCTCGGCGCTCGACGCACTTGGCAAAATGGCAAGCAATGCCGCCGCGATCGTTGCCGGACCAGGGCTCGAGTCGAACCACGCCGCCGCACCGCTTGCTTCGGTCCTGCTGGGACTGGGCAAGCCGCTCGCGCTTGACGCGGCTCTTCTCCACGTCCTGCCCGAATGCGAAAAGCAGGCGCGGGCCGCCAGGGTTCCGCCGATCCTCCTCCCCCACAGCGGCGAACTGGCGAGCCTGCTCGAATGCGATATCGCCGAAGTCGAAGCCGATCCCCTCGCCGCCGGTCGCCGTTGCGCCGAGCGCTATCACGCCTTCGTGCTGGTCAAAGGCGTCCAAAGCCACGTCGTCGATCCCGACGGCAGCGCCTTTCTTTATTTAGGCGGCGGCCCAGGGCTTGGTGTATCGGGCAGCGGCGATACGCTGGCCGGCATCACCGGCGGCCTGCTGGCGCGCGGAGCCGAGCCGCTGACCGCCTTGCTGTGGGCAGTATGGCTTCACGGCGAGGCAGGACAGGCCTTGTCGCAGAAGGTCGGAACCCTGGGCTTCCTTGCGCGGGAAATCCCCGGCGAAGTCCCAGCGCTTTTGCCACACTGAATGACAACGAAAGCGCTCACCCTGGAAGGGATGCGGCACCCTATTCGTTCAAATAGCTCTCAAGCTCGTCACCCGCCAAGCGCACCACGTGAATGACATTGGTCGATCCTGTGGTTTTGAACGGCACACCGGCCATGATTACCATTCGATCGCCGGGCGATGCGAGGTGGTGGCGCAAAACCATGCGCTTGGCCTTGCCCACCATCTCCTCGAAGTTCGACACGTCGCGAGTGTGGACCGCATGTACCCCCCACTGCAGCCCGAGCCGGCGCGCGACCTTGATGCTCGCGGTCATCACCAACGTCTTCACAGGAGGCCGCTCGCGCGCGATCCGGCGCGCGGTCGACCCGCTGGTGGTGTAGCAGGCCATTACCTTGACCAAGAGCGTCTTGGCGATTTGCGCCGCGCTTTCCGACAGCGCATCCGCCGCGGTCGCTTCGGTCGGGGTCTCGGTGAAATGGATCCGCGCCGAATAGATAGGGTCGGACTCGACGCTTTGCGCAATGCGATCCATCATTTCGACCGATTCAAGCGGATAGGCGCCCGCTGCGCTTTCCGCCGACAGCATAACCGCATCGGCGCCTTCATAGATTGCATTGGCGACATCGCTGACTTCGGCCCGCGTCGGCGTCGGCGAGACGATCATCGATTCAAGCATCTGGGTCGCGACCACCACCGGCTTGCCCGCCTGGCGTGCCATTGCGACGATGTGGTTCTGAAGCGGGGGAACACTTTCGGGGGGGAGCTCGACCCCCAGATCGCCGCGCGCCACCATCACCGCGTCGGCCAATTCGAGGATCTCGGCCAGCCGGTCGATCGCTTGCGGTTTCTCGATCTTCGCCAGCAGCGCGGCCTTGTCCCCGACCAGTTCGCGCGCCTCCGCGACGTCTTCGGGCCGCTGGACAAAGGACAAAGCGATATAATCAGCGCCCTGTTCAAGCGCGAATTGCAGGTCGGAACGATCCTTCTCAGTCAAAGCGGGGATCGGGATCAATACGTCGGGAACATTCACCCCCTTCGAATTACTCACTTTTCCGCCAACCTCGACGACCGCGACGATCCGGTCAGGCGATACTTCGCGCACCCTGAGCCGCACCTTGCCGTCGTCAATCAACAGCCGTGCGTTGGGTTCGACCGCGGCGAACAGTTCGGGATGCGGCAATTCGACGCGGGTGGCATCGCCCTTTGCCACGTCACGATCAAACACGAATTGCTGCCCCGCCTCGAGCATCGCCGATCCGCCCTCGAAGCCCCCGACACGCAGTTTTGGCCCCTGCAGATCGAACAGGATCGTCGTTGGGCGGTGGAGCACTTTCTCGAGCGCACGGATCGACTCGACCAGTTGCGACTTATCGGCCTGCGTGCCGTGGCTCATGTTGATGCGAAAGGCGTCAGCCCCGGCCTCCATCAACGCCCTGATCATTTCGGGGGTCGATGACGACGGCCCCAATGTCGCCAGTATCTTGACCTTGCGCGCACGCGGCTTGAGCATCGACACGATCATTCTCCGGCTTGCTGTTGCGCGGCTGCCATAGCGTTCTTGCGCCACGGTTCAACCGGCTTGAGGCCATCGCGCGCCTCGCCTAGGAAGCCCAACGAGCCAGGATCAGGGGGATTCGGGGAATTGCGCCGAGGGTCTCGAGGAAGTGAAGTTGGGCGACGCCAGCGAAGCGAAGGATTTTCTTCAGGAAGCTGGTCGACCGCTTACCACGCCCTCCGCGCTGCATGATCTATCGTTGTTTCAACAAGTTGCTGGCGTTGCGTGCGATGGTTTCGGCGTGACGCTTTTTATGACCCACATGGAGTTAGAGTTATGACCGACGTCGGCGCACTTGGTAGCAAGGGAAACGTGACGGCTGATGAGTTGCGACTGCTCATTGAACGAGCAGAACGACTGGAAGAAGAAAAACGCGCTATATCCGACGACATCAAGGACGTGATGGCGGAGGCAAAATCGCGCGGCTTCGACACCAAGGCGATCCGCAAGATCATGCAGATACGGAAGAAAAAGAAAGAGGACTTCCAGGAGGAAGAAGCAATATTGGAAACCTATATGACTGCGCTGGGGATGCTTTAGGCAGGACGGGCTTGCCCGAGGGGGATCGGGAGGCTTGATGGCCTCCCTGATCCGAAACCTTCTCCACATTGAGAAGAGTGAGACGTCCCAGCACGATTACTGCCGCAGGCTCGCCTCGCTTACATGGCTTTTGAACATTGCAGTCACTTGTTCGGCTGATCCGATCAGGCCTGCCGTCATCTTGGGTCCGGCATCCCTCACCTGGGTCAGACGATTGTGCGGCTGACCGACCGCGGGAAGAATTGAAACAGGGGCAGGCGCTGCGTTCGCGATGGGGCTGGCAGACTTGATCTGCTTGGTGGCCGGGCGGCTCGGCAGCTCCTTGGCCATGACCGCGAAGCGGGGCTCGGTGGAAGCGAGCTCGCTTATGGTCTTGGCGGCGCGCTTGGTGATCTGGCGGATGCGCTCCTTGGTGATGCCGGTATCACAACCAAGCTGGTCGAGCGTCGTGGTGTCGAACAATCGCCGCTCGATCAATTCGCGGTTGCGAGTCAGGGTCTGTTCGAGTTTTTCAAGCTCGACCGGGTCAACCCCGCGCAGCCGCGCCGGCAACAACGACGTCTCGGCCGAGCGATCGACGGCGACACGCTTGACGCGCGGCCGGCGGTGGAGTTGCTCGATCCCGACGGTGCGAAGATGCTCGACATATTCATCGATCAACGCCTTCGTCGCGGCTTCGGCAAGGTAGCAGGATGCTCCGGCCTCGACCAAGGCGAGGGCGTCTTCATCCTCGATCATGGCTTCGAAACTATTCTCGTCGCCCGCGGCGTTGAGCGTCACCGAGTGTAGCGAGACCGTCGTTGCCTCGACCCGCTTGGCTGACGAGCGCTGATCGGTCATCAGGCGGAAGCGAAGGCTTTGCAGCTCACCGCGAAGCTGCCAGTTGACGAAGGTCGTGAACTGCGCCTTTTCAGGATCATAGCCTTCGATCGCACGGTGAACGCCGATAGCGCAGGCCTGCTCGGCGTCTTCCCAGTGCGCCACCAGGCCATATTGGCGGATGAAATGGCGAATGCGCGGCGCGATAAGCTTGAGGATCGCCATGAAGGCCTTGTCGGTACTGAGACGCTGGCGGCCGGTCTGGGCAGCGCCGTCGTCCGCGCGGTTGGCGATGACCTCGGTAACAAGTGCTTCAAGTGCGATCGTGGTCTTCGACATGTCTATATCCTCTCGAACGAACCCCGCGCCGTTCTTGAGAACTTGATAACGTTCCGCTTTTTAACAGCTTCTAACTTCTCCACCCATAATGGATACGACTGCCCGCGGACGCTATTTTCTTTATAGCAGCGAATATGAGCAACGACGGATTTGCTTCAGGCCGTGTGCTGGACACTGGCGAAGCGCTGCGGCTGGACCCGGTTTCCGACATAATCGAGCAGCCATGAGCGATGCGCCTCGGCGGCGTTGCCGGCGCGCGCGATCCGCACAGACGCGGCCGACGACCCGACCTGGGCGTTGAGCAAGACCTGCGCGCGTTTGGTGTCGAGCCCGCCCTTGAAGAAGCGGATCGCGTCGCCTGCGCCCAGATGATGCCCCAGATAGGCGGCGCGTGCGACTGCGCCGGTGTCGCCTTCGACCGGAATTCCGGCCTTGCGCAGGCGATCGAGATTGGCCCGCGCATAGTCGGCGGTCGCGTTGATCGATGCGACAGGGTCGTAACGCAGCGCCAGCAGTTGCGATCGCGCAGCTGGATCGACCCGGCCGGCCTCGGTCAGCCAGCCGCGCTCGCGAGCGGTGTCGTTAAGCCAGGTGCCGCGTCGCTGCGCCTCGCCAAGCCAGGTTCCACTGAGGAATTGGCCAAGCCCGGCGGCACTCGATCGCGGATTGCGCGACAGCGTCTGCCATGTCCCGTCGGGCCGCTTGGCAGCTTCGGCATTGATGATCGCGGCGAGTGCCGGGGCGGGGATCGAAGTCCTTGCGGCGGCTTTCTCGATCGCAGATCCAAGCCCTGCATTTACGCCGAGACTGAGCCCGGTGCTGGTTGCGGGCATTTCCATTGACGTCGGTATTGGCAAAGCGGCGGGCGCCGCGTTGAGCGGCGGCGCCAAGGAGATTGGGCCATTGTCCGCATGGACCGAATGATGTTCCCCGGCCAGGACCGACAACAGGCCCGCCAGGTCGCGCGGAGGGGAGCCGTGCGGGGTAGCGCCAACTTCATCCGCTTCGTCAGCAGAGCCGAGCGCTGCGCGCCACAGGCGACCCGACAGCTCCGAGCGCGCCTGCGTGTAAATGAGCTCGGCGCGCTGCGCAGGTCGCAGCTCGGCAAGGTCGGTCTGCCTGATCATGCGGCGCGCGCTCGCCGGACGGCTGTGCCGCGCGCCTGCGCCACACCCGCACCATAGCGGTCGTCCCCCGCGGATTGCTCGGCGGCAGTGGCCGCTCGATCGGCGATCACACGAAAGCTTTCGGCGGCATCCTCCAGCGCGCGCATCGCCGCGAACACGGTCAGCGCCTGACCTCTGGTGTCGCTCAACCGGGTGTCGGCGGCATCACCATCGCGCACGACCTGAAGCTTTCGATCGCGCAGCCGGGCCAGATAAGCGTGGCTCGATAGCAGAGGCAGCTCGGCTGCGACGCATTTTTCGCGCTCGGCGGCGGCGGCGAGCCGGTCGCTTTCGGAACGCAGCGTCGCGAGTTCCTCGGCTTGGGCGGTGATCGACAAACGCAGATCGTCGATCTCGCGCTGCCGCAGGCGCCTTGCGCCGTCATAGGGAGTCCGCATCGGCATTCCTTTCCTCGGTTGCCGCCAGGATCGCCGCCAGCGCGTTGAATGCACCACCGGCGGTACCCGGCATATCCTTGCTTTGGGTCAGCAGCGTCTCGATCTGTGGCGCCAACGCGATCGCTCGATCGATATCCGCACGCGTACCTTCCTTATAGGCGCCAAGCCGGATCATTTCTTCCATGTCGCCATAATCGGCCAGCACTCGGCGTGCTGCCATGCGGAGCGCGTTTTCGGCCTCGCTATGCGCGCGCGGCAACGTCCTCGACACCGATTTGAGCACATCGATCGCGGGATAGCGGCCACGCTCGGCGATGCGGCGGGTCATGACGATATGGCCATCGAGGATCCCGCGAACCGCATCGGCGATCGGCTCATTATGATCGTCGCCGTCGACGAGCACGGTGAACAAACCTGTGATCGAGCCCTGCCCCGGCAATCCGGGTCCAGCACGTTCGAGCAGCCGTGGCAATTCGGCGAAGACCGTCGGCGTATAGCCCTTGGTGGCGGGCGGCTCGCCACTGGCCAGCCCGATTTCGCGCTGCGCCATGGCGAAGCGAGTGACCGAGTCCATCAGGCACAGGACGTCGAGGCCTTGGTCGCGGAAATGCTCGGCGACGCTCAACGTCGTCCACGCCGCCTGGCGCCGCATCAGTGCGGGCTCGTCAGAGGTCGCGGCGACGACGACGCTTCGCGCCAGTCCTTCGGGTCCGAGATCGTCCTCGATAAATTCCTGAACTTCGCGTCCGCGCTCTCCGATCAGGCCGATTACTGCGACATCGCACTCGGCCCAGCGCGCGAGCATCGACAGCAGGACCGACTTGCCGACCCCTGATCCGGCGAACAGCCCAAGCCGCTGGCCACTGCAAAGCGGAGCAAAGATGTCGAGCGCGCGGATCCCGGTTTCGACCTTCGCGCCGACCCGCGCGCGCATCGCGGCGGCAGGCGGCGACGAGCGGATCGGGCGCGGGTCGGCGCCGAGCGGAAGCCGCCCTTTGCCATCCACCGGACGCCCCAGTCCGTCGATCACGCGTCCCAGCCAGCCCGTCGACGGGCGCAGGCTGAATTGTCCTTCGATAAGTTCGGCGCAGGATCCCGAGGTTAGCCCCTGAGGATCGCTGAACGGCAGGCAATGCGCGATGTCACGGTCCAATCCCACCACTTCGGCTTCGAGCGCGGCACCGTCGGCGATCCGTACGCGCGAGCCGATCTGCGCGGCGCCTGCCAACCCAGCCACCTCGATCAGCGCCCCACGCACCGCGATTACCCGCCCCAACCGCCGGTCGGGTGACAATAAGCGCAATGCGGTGGCAGTCGAGGCGAGGGTCTGCACGGGTTTCAGGCCGCCGTGCGCTCGAGACGACCGAGCGCTTGCGCCTCATAGTCGATCAGGCCACGGCAATCGCCAAGCGCCTTGTAATAATCCCCGCTCGCGACTTTCTCGGCGAAGCGCACACACAAAGTCTTGGCCTCGGTTGACGCAAAGGCCTCGATCAACTCGCCAAGCAAAGCGACGATGTCCTCGGAATGCGCCGCGGCGCCGGCCTCGTCGATATAGGCCATCATGCACGCGAAATAGAGCCGCCGCGCGGGGGTGTCGGCTTCTTGCGGGGTCATTACCTCCCGCCCGCGCAGGATGGTGACATTATTCTCGACCACCAGATCGCACCGGCCCGATGCCGACAGGACAGCACCGTTGACGATGATCTTTTCGCCGGGGCGAAGCGCAATCCGCAGGGGCATGGGTGAAATTCCTTCGCTTTATCCGTCTTATAGAATGGCGCGCCGCTCCCGCCCGCGATCTAGGCAAAATTTTCCCCCTGTTGGGTCGGGCCCTGCGCCGTCCTAAAATAGACGAAGACGAGCATCGGTCAGGCTGTTGCTCGATCGGCATTTGCCAAGGGAGACGAATTAGTGAGCCTTTATTCAGCCCTCTATGCCGGCGTGTCGGGCCTCAGCGCGCAATCAAGCGCAATGGCCGGCGTTGCCGACAATATTACCAACATCAACACGATCGGTTACAAGGGCGTCCAGACCGAATTCCGCACATTGGTCACCGATGGCCGGGCGCGTTCCAACTATTCTGCGGGCGGGGTTTCCGCCGCGCCCCAGGCGATGATCTCCAAGCAGGGCCTGCTCCAGGCATCGGGCAGCCAGACCGACATCGGCATCGAGGGTGCGGGCTTTTTCGTCACGCGCCTCGGGGTTGGCGACGATAGCGAAGTGTCCTTCACCCGCGCCGGGTCGTTCAAGCCCGATGCGGAGGGCTATCTGACCAACACCAGCGGCATGTATCTGCAAGGTTGGAGGCTCGATGCGCAGGGAAATTATGCCAATACCGGCAACCTCGATACGCTTGAGCCGGTACGGCTGAGCGAGCTGACCGGCACCGCATCGGCGACCACACGGATCGAAGTTCGGGCCAATCTGGAATCGACCGCGGCGGCCTACACCGGGGCTTATGCCGCGGGCAATCTCGCCAGCGGCGCCGTTGCGCCCGAATTTTCCCGTCCGCTCGACATTTACGACGCTCAAGGCGGTTCTCACGGCGTCACGATGGGCTTCCTCAAGACCGGGCCCAACCAATGGCAAGCCGAAATCTACGCCGTCCCGGCGTCCGACGTAACAGCGGCAGGTGGACTGCTGTCGAGCGGCACGGTGCGCTTCAATCCCGACGGCAGCCTCGACCGTGCGGGGTCGACCCAGGCGCTGTTCGCACCGCTCAACGTTACCTGGACCAACAGCGCCGGGTCCGAGCCGATCAACCTTGGCTTGGGCGACGACGGCGGGCTGAACGGACTGACCCAGTTCGGCGGCAAATCGACCCTCATTTCATCGATCGTCGATGGCGGGATGCTGGGCAATCTGTCCTCGGTCGAAATTTCCAAGACCGGACTTGTTAGCGCGGTGTTCGACGACGGGACCTCGCGCAAGGTGTTCCAGCTCCCGCTCGCCACCTTCCCCAACCCCGATGGACTGACCCGCGCTTCGGGCAATGGTTATTCCTTGTCGGCGGCATCGGGCAATGTCGCGATCAATGTCCCGGGAACCCTGGGCGGTGGCCAGATCGTGAGTGGCACATTGGAAGCATCGAACGTCGATCTGGCGGGCGAATTCACCAACATGATCCGCTTCCAGCGGGCCTACAGCGCATCGTCTAAGATCATCACGACGGTCGACGACATGCTCCAGGAAGTCAGCAATCTGAAGCGCTGACGATGATCCCCGCGCCGGCACCCCGTCGGCGCGGAATCTGTTGAAAAGGGTAATCGCTTGTCCCTGAACGAGATCCTCGGATCGGCCACCTCGGGCCTCGCTGCAGCGCAGGCCGGGCTTCGTTCGGTCTCGAACAATATCGCCAATGTCGGAACCCCTGGTTACGCCCGCGAGCGCGTCTCGCTGTCGACCGGGGTGACTGCCGGGCGGACCAGCGGCGTGGTCGTCGGCGAACCCAACCGGATCGCCGACCGTTTTCTCGAAGCGGCGGTATATGCGCGCTCGGGCGATCTTGGGCGGTCCGAAGCCACTGCCGGCTATCTCGACCGGCTTCAGTCGCTGCTTGGCGCGCCGGGTGCCGAGTCGGGACTTCCTGCGCGCCTCGATGCCATCGCCGCCTCGGCCATCCGCATGACCAGCGGACAGGCGACGACCCAGAATGTCGCTGCGTTCACTGGCGACGTCCAGGATGCTATCGGCTCGATCCGCCAGCTTGGCAGCGATGTCGATGAATTGCGCGGCGATGTCGAATCCGAGGTTGGCTATACGGTCGACCGGATCAACGGGCTGCTGGTCCGCATCGACGGCCTCAACGACAATGTCGCACAGCTGGAAGGCCTCGGGCGCAGCTCGGCAGGCGCCTTGGATCAAAGACTGGTTGCCCTCGAGGAATTGAGCAGCCTCGTCAAACTGACGATTCGCGACCAGCCTGACGGGCGAGTCACGATCGAGACCGCCAACGGCGCGGTCTTGCTCGACAAGAGATTGCGCCAGCTCGACTACCCCACCCCCGGGATCGGCGTGTCGCAGCCGGTCTATCCCCCGATCTCGATCCGCTTCGCCGACGGGCCGGGGCAACTCGGCGCCGCGACCGGTGAGAAGCTGGATTCGGCCGCGGTCGGGGGCAAGCTCGGAGGCCTTATCGACCTGCGTGATCGCGCATTGCCTGGCATCGTCGAGAAATTGGGCGTGATGTTTGGTGGCCTGGCCGAAAACCTCAACGCCGCCGCCAATGCCGGGACCACGCTCCCACCCCCGGCGCGTCTCGATGGCCGTTCGACCGCGCTGATCGGAACCGACCGGCTTGGTTTCAGCGGCGCCGCGACCTTCGCGATCGTCAAGGCGAATGGCGATCTTGTCGCCTCGACCACGATCGATTTCACCGCGCTTGGTCCAGCATCGACGGTCGATGACGCGGTGACCGCAATCAACGCAGGGCTTGGCGGAACCGCGACCGCGAGCTTCGTCGGAGGCAAATTCGTCATTGCGGCCAACGCGCCCGGAAATGGCGTTGCCATCGCTCAAGGAGCGACCCCCAGCGACCGCGTGGGGACGGGCTTCTCGCAGTTTTTCGGATTGAACGACATCGTCACGAGCAGTGCCGGCGCGCTTTCCCCCTCGGGCTTCACCGCTGCCGATGCGCACGGTTTCGGTCCTGGCCAGACCGCGGAAATCGTCCTGCGGGATTCGACCGGGCGCTTGCTGACGCGTCATTCGCTCACCCCCACGGGCACGACCTTCGGCGACCTCGTCACTCAACTGAATGGGAGCGCGCTGGGCTCGTTCGGAAGCTTTGCGCTCGACCCGCGCGGTCGGGTTCAGTTCGCCCCCAACGGCGCCACGCCGGGCGCCGTCCTGTCGATTGTTGGCGATTCGACCGACCGTTTCGGAACGGGCCGATCGTTTACCGCGCTGTCCGGCCTCACCGGACAATGGACCGACCTGGCCAGCGCCGAAGTTCGCCCCGATATGCTTGCCAACCCCGGGCTGGTCCCGCTGGCCCGGCTGCAGACGAGCGCCGCCGTCGGCGCGAAAGCGATTGGCGCGGGCGACACGCGCGGAGCGACCCTGTTCGTCGAACGGCTTAATCGCGCGGTCGATTTCGGCAAGGACGGGGTGGCCACGCTCGACCGCTTTTCTTCGCTATTGCTTGGCCGGATCGGGAGCGAGGCGGCGGGTGCCGAGGACGCGGTGCGCGATGCGACCGCGCGCCGCGACGACGCCAGCGACCGCCGCGACAGCTTTGCCGGTGTCAACATCGACGAGGAGCTGGCCCAGATGGTCGTGCTTCAGAACAGCTATTCGGCCGCCGCGCGTGTCATGAGTACTGCAAGCAGCATGTATGACACGCTCCTCGCGATGATCGACTGAGAGGAATTCAGATGACCCGTGTCGCCACCATTCCCGTCCAGCGCACCCTTGCCGAAGCGCTCCAGCGCGGCCAGCAGCAGCTTGCCTCCTCCCAACTAGACCTGGCGACGCGCAAGAAGGTCCGCGAATATGCCGGGCTTGGTACCGACACGGTTCGCAACCTGTCGGCGCGCGCGCTTGTCGCCCGCCACGAGGCGTTTGGTACCGTCGGCACGACGCTTGGCACGACGCTTCAGATCTATGACGCCAATCTGGTCGAAATCAGCAATACCGTCAGCACGATGCGAAACGAGATATTGACCGCCATCGGAACCAACCGCGCGCCCGGATTGCAGGAATCGGTCGAACAGGCCTTTGCCCAGTTCCGCTCGGCGCTCAATGCGTCCGAGGGCGGCCAGCCATTGTTCGGGGGATCGCGCACCGACATCCCGCCCTTCGCCCCCTCCACGCTGGCGTCAACGATCGGCTTGACCCCGGCTACTGCATTTTTGAATGACCAAGTTCGCGCCACAGCGCGCGTTGCCGAGGGAGTCGATGTCGAACATGGCCTGCTGGCGAGCGATTTCGGCAGCGAAATGTTCGAGGCCTTCCGCACTCTGGCCGAAGCGGGCGCGATCGGGACCGAGCCAACGCCAGCGCAGATGATCAAGCTGACCGACGCCATCGGCCTCATCGATAGCGGGCTTGCATCCCTGCGCGATGTCAGTGCCCAGACCGGGCGGCGCCAGGTCCAGGTTGAAAAACTCGCCCTGCGCGCCGAAGAACGCACCTTGCTCCTCAACGACATTATTTCGCGTAGCGAAGACGCCGACCTGGGCCAGGTGGCAAGCGACATCGCCCAGCGAAAGACCACGCTCGAGGCCTCTTATGCCGTCTTCGCGCAACTCTCCCAATTGTCACTGGTTTCCTACCTCAGATAGTCGCTCAGGCGGCGGGGACGGCGTCCAGCAAGTCGCCGAACGAACCCGCCGGACTGGCGGTCGGGATTGCGGCCATCGCGGCGCCAATGGCCGCAGGATCGACGGTTCCGATCGCTGCGGTCAAGACTTCGAACGCCCGGGCACTGGGCAGGCCTGCGAACGCTGCGGAATATCGCGTGCGCAACCGCGAAAGATGCTGTTCGCGGCCAAGCATCGCAAGCGCAATCGCATGCCGCAGGACAATGGCCTGGTCGACCTCGCTCAGCGATCGAGGCGCCGGCAAGGCCGCCTTGGTACCCGCCTCGATCGTGCTCCACTCGCGCCGCCGCCAATGGATTTCGGCGCGCAGTGCGGCCCCGTTGGGCACCGCCTCGAGCGCCGCAAGCGCTTCATCCTCGCGCCCGAGATGGACCAACGCCACCGCTTCGACCCTTTGCCGTTCCCAGCGTATCGGTGCGGGATAGTCGCCACGGTCGCTGTTGCGGATCGCGCTCAGCGCCAGCTTCGGATGACCGGCCAGGATATGGAGCGTTGCGACCTTGGCCGATAAGGGGCCCTTGGCAAGGTCGCGGACGCGCGCGACCAATTGATGCTCGAGCAATTCGGCGGCCCGGGCGTAGAGGCTTACTTCCTGGAGACGGTCGGCGAGGCGCGTGACCAGAAAGTCGCCCTCGGCGCCGATCGGGGCCAATTCCCTGAAATCCCAATAGAGCCCCGCCGCCTGGTCGAGAGGCATGCCGTTGGCAGGATCGAGCGTGGCCGCAAGCTGTTGCTGAAGGCCGTCCATGAAAGCGGTCCGGTCGGTGCGCGTGTCGAAATAATTGAAGAGGGTCGAGCCTGCTGCGAGCGCGGATCGCAGATCGCCGCTCGCGCTGCTCAGCCGATAAGAAAGTTGCAGCGCGCGTTCCTCGATGTGGTCCCCACGCCAGGCAAAGTGAATCCGTTCCGAAGCCTTCAATGCCTGGCGCGAACTTGTCGTTCGCCGCTTCACACCAGCTTCGATCCGGCTTAGCGCAGCATCGTGGCGCTCGGCCGCGCTTCCCGTCCGCTCGACCAACGCGAGCGTGCGATCGGCCTCTCCCGCTTGCCCCAGCGCCAGCAACGCCTCACCCCGCGCAAGATTGGCTGAAGGATCGGTGGACGGAATCTGGCGGAGCCACTCCAGTGCCTTCGCTGCCTGGTCGACCGCGATCGCGGACCGCGAGGCGGCAAGGATGAAGTCTCGTCGAGCGGGTGCGGGTCGCGCAGTGAGGGCGGGCCGAGCACAAGCGAGCTGGCCCAACGCCTGGTCGGGCAAGGCAGCCTGGGTGAGCGCAAGCAGCCGCCAGGCACAAGCTTCGGGATTGTCCGCAAGCTCGCGGCTCGACAAGATGCCGATCGCCTCGCGCCCACGGCGTAGCTGCACCAGAGCGGCGGCGCGAGCGATACGGTATGAATTGACCAGCGCAAGCTCGGGATCGTCTTGGATCATCACCTCGAGTACGCCCAACGCCTCGGCGCCCAAGCCTCCCCCAATAAGCGATCGGGCATAATCCCAACGCGCCGCCTGGCGCTTGGCGCGGTCACTCTTGACGAGTGCGGCCCAAGACTTCGCAATGGATACTTGCTGCCATGCGCCGGGGCCGCTTACCGCTGATCGCGCGGCAAGCACTGGAGCGAAGCCGGCTAGTCGCGGCGCTGATGACGGGGCCTGCGAAAGCGACGCTTTGGGCGCAGGCGAAACCAGCAATGTAGGTGCCGGCGTCGATAAGGCTGGCAGGGCGGAAAGCGACGTCAGCGCGATAAGCAAGGTCGGCCTCATTGTGCGAAAGTCCGCAGCAACATCGCGAAAGCGACACCGCCGACAGCACAACCCGCGACGTAGACCAACGCCATGAGCACAGGCCGACCAGTGCCGGGCGGATCGGCTGGCGCGGTCAGCGGCGAGGACGCAGGGCCAAGGTCGCCGGCCCGATTCAACGGGTGAGACGGAGCTGCCCCACCGGCAATCACGCGCATCTTGGCAGGTTTCTGATCGCGGCTCATAATGCGTTTTCCGGGTAAGGATTTGTTATCATTATAGATGCAAAAGCTTTGGTAACTGGCTGTCGCTCAACTTTAGTCGGGTCAGCCCAAGGAGACGAAATGCTCATTCGTTCGCTTATCGGCAGCGCTGCCCTGGCCACCGCTGCGGTTGGCGGGAGTGCGACGCCGCGCGCGGCGGGTATCGAGCAGGTCGGCGCAGAAAGTGCGTTCGTCGCGCTTGATGAAATCATGGTTCCCATTGCCGGTACGCAGCGAATCGAGGGGGCATTGCGCGCCAGAATCGTGCTTGCGGCGTCGACTTCCGGCGACGCCGACGCATTGACGCAGCGGCTCCCGGAACTTCGCGCTGCAGCGGTTAGCAGCATGATCGAATTCTCGCGCCTTCACGCCACCGCGCTTACGGCCGTCAACGCGACGCAGTTGCGAAGCGACATGATGGTCGCATTGCGCGCCGCCGATCCCGCGGTCAGCACGGTCCTTATCATTGAAGTGGCCGCCACGCGTACCTGACGCTTGCTTACCGGGGAAGGTCGTGGCCACCTCTCGCATCAGGCTTTAGCGTCGCGCCGGCTTGGCCGGGGCCGGCGCGGTAATCACGTGTTGCCGCGCCAGCGCCATGCTGAGGGCCGCCGCCGCCTTGGGCTCCATCGCGGCGAGTATCGCCCCGGTCGCACGATCACGCATCTTCTGCGCCACCCGCATCTGCACATTGATGTCGAGCCGTTCGAATATTTTGGCGGCTTTGGCGGGCTTCATCGCCTGATAGATGCGGGCCAGAGCTTCATACTGGTCGGCCTCGGGCGGGGCAGCGCCTGGCGCACCCGTCGCCGAAGCGGCGGCCGGAGCGCGTTCGGCAAGCTGGGTCTTGAGCCGTTGCTCGGTGGCGAGTGCGGCTTGTTCGCGCAGGTCGAGCGCGCGCTGGCGTTTA
>Ga0326733_1000198_pt1 | contig 19174 bp, 23 predicted proteins | sample 14_GP2_308_FD_207946 | JGI IMG/M metagenome (GOLD analysis project Ga0326733, IMG submission 207946) | Glacier ice microbial communities from Ngari, Tibet, China - 14_GP2_30.8 | ecosystem: Environmental > Aquatic > Freshwater > Ice > Glacier | place: China: Ngari, Tibet | collected 2018-07-17 | reverse complement strand
TTGAGCGCCCTGCCAACCTTGTCCTTTTTTTCCCAAAGCCACCTGATTTGCACCGCCGGTCTGGGCGTTGACCGATCCATGATTCTTCAGATTTTTCCAATTGCTACGTTATTCATAGCACTTAGTATGCTTGCATCCTGCGCAAATGCCCAAAATCGTCAAAAAATTGATTGTGTGGCAGCACAAAGTATGAAAGCGGATCAGTTGCATGGGCGCTGGGCAGCCCAGTTCACCAATCCGCCTGCTGGTTTGCCCGCGCGGGCTACCTTGCTGCTGCAGCGCCATGCTGAATTCACCGAAAGCCTGGCCGGCTCGGTCAACCGCGACATGGGCAAAAATGCCGGCGCACCAGTTGCTGCCGGTCATTCAGCTAGAGCCGCACTGGCCGGCGATTTGGATGAAGGCATGCTGCTGCTTGATGAATCCTCGGACAACATCAGCATCACCGGCACCTGGAATGGCGAGATGAAACCGGGATCGTGCGGCCAGGTTTACCAAGGCTTCTGGAAAGACACCAGCCACAGTGCAGTGCCTGACGCACCTGATGTTGCTTTTACCTTGACAAGACTTCCCTGAGCTACGGACCGATGTACCCGACCAGGACAGCCCAAGCCATGACTTTCGCTTGTTGCCTCTTTACAAGCTGGTACTGGCGGCTGGCCTATTGGCAGGTCGCTTGGCTCAGACGCAACCATCTCCTGCAGTAGTTTGCCAGTCAACGGCACGGCCACATTTCTCGATTGGCAGGCTTGCCAGGCGCTTAAAGCCGATGCCGGCGCGCAGCTGACGTGTTTTCTGCGGTGGGCTGACTCGCAGCTGCCCGCCGCAACCCAGGCGTCAGCGTTTGTTACTGCACGGGCCAATCCTGATACGTTCGCACCCGCCACGCAAATACTGCTGCTGCCGGCGCTGAATACTGACGCGCCCGATGGCAAACCCATTGGTTGCAGAAATACTCAATATTCCGAGCTTTCGAGGTTTCGAGGTTTCGAGGTTTTGGGAGCTTCAGCGCGGCACTGATTGCGACACTTTCGGCCTTCGTGACTACCGGCCAATTTCGCTGGCGTTTGTGATGTCCGGCGGCATTGAGTCGCCCCCCACGATTGGAGGCAGATCGCCACCGGACTACCGCCATGCCAAAACCAAGATTCAGCTGTCAGTGCGCACCAAAATTGCCAAAGGTTTGATTAAAAGCGGCAACTTTGACCAGGATGATCGAGATTCCCTTTGGTTTGGTTACAGCCAGCAAAGCTATTGGTAGCTGTTTAGCAGCAGCTTGTCGCGGCCATTTCGAACCACCGACCACGAGCCTGAGCTTATTTATATCTATCCGTACCAAATTGCACTGCCAGGCGGCTGGAACTACCGGCTTTCAGGCCTGGGCCTCGTGCACCAGTCCAACGAGTAGTCAGATCCGTTGTCTCGCAGCTAAAACCGGGCCTATCTGATGGGCGCTGCTGAAAAGGTGCTGGGGCTTGAGTCCAGCCTGCGGCTTCAGGGCCGAATTTGGGACCGGCTGCGCGAATCGTCAAGTACCGACAACAACCCAGGCATCGAAAACTTTGTGGGCCGCGTCGAGTTGGGCGTCATTTGGCAGATCAACAAGGCCAATATCTTGGGCCTGACGGTGCGGCATTCGCTGCGTCGTGAAAGCAAAGGCTCGACCCGAATCGACTGGTTGATGGCCCCAGCTGCGTCGCCCGACTACACCGGCCTGCGCTACCACGTTCAGTTGTTTCACGGATATGGCGACAGCCTGCTGAATTACAACAAAAAGCGCAATGTCATCAGCGTCGGCCTGAGTTTGGTGGACTGGTGAGCAGCCCTATGTTCAGCCTTATTGCGCTATATATTTAATAGCATTAAATCCATATTAGTCATGCGCAAAAGCATGTTTTTCTCTAAATTCAGCAAATCCATCTCACTTGTCAACAGCTTAAGCAGCGCGGGGTAAGGTGCCTTGACTTAAGCTGCACCCATGACGCTCTTACCTTTCAGGCAAATCATCTGCAACACCTCCTTTGCCCATGACTGAAGGAAACGTTTTCAATGTAGGTGCGTTGATCATTGGCTTGCTGCTGATTGTCATGACGATGGGCAGCTCCTTTGTTTCCCGTTTGCCCCTCAGCGCGGCCATGCTGTACCTTGGAGCGGGCGTCGCCATCGGTCCGCTTGGTTTGGGCTTGGTGCGACTCGATGCCCTGGAAAACAGGGTGCTGCTGGAGCGAGTGACTGAAATTGCAGTACTGATTTCATTGTTCACAGCCGGCATGAAGCTTGAACTGCCTTTGCACGATAAACGCTGGCGAATTCCTATCCAACTGGCCACCTTGTCGATGGTTTTGACCGTTGCCGCTGTCACTGCGCTGGGTGTGTACGGGCTGGGTCTGTCACTTGGCGCATCCGTGCTCTTAGGCGGGATTTTGGCCCCTACTGATCCAGTGCTGGCTTCCGATGTGCAAGTTTCCGATCCCAGCGACCGTGACCGGCTGCGCTTTGGTCTGACTGGGGAAGGTGGCCTGAACGACGGCACTGCTTTCCCCTTTGTCATGCTGGGTCTGGGTCTGTTAGGCGTCCATGAACTCGGTGAAAACAGCTGGCGCTGGTGGACGATTGATGTGCTTTGGTCAGTTATCGGCGGACTGGGAATCGGTTACTTGCTGGGCACACTGGTTGGACGGGCGATTATTTATCTGCGGGTACGCCACAAAGAGGCGTTGCGGTCTGATGAATTCATTGCCTTGGGGTTGGTGGCGCTGACCTATGGCGTGGCCCTGCTCTGCCAAACCTATGGATTTTTGGCAGTATTTGCAGCCGGTTTGGCACTTCGGCGAATTGACGATCGCAAAACCTCAACAACCACCCAGCAAACAAGTGAAAAATCAGACTTCGGCGCTGACCTCAGCGCGGACGAAAAGGCTGCGTCAGGACCCGAAGCCCAGGCCAATATGATGAATTCGGTGCAGCGATTCAATAGCCAATTGGAAAGCTTTGTTGAGGTCGGAATCGTTTTAGCTGTGGGTGTGCTGCTGGCAACTGTCAAGTTCGAATGGGATGTGCTGTGGTTTGTACCAGTGCTTTTCTTGCTAATTCGCCCAGTGGCCGTGTTCGTAGGCCTTGCTGGCACCCAAGTCAAAGGATCGCAACGCAACTTGATCAGCTGGTTTGGCATCCGCGGAGTGGGTTCCTTGTACTACCTGCTCTATGCAATCAACCATGGCATTGACTCCAAGCTGGCTGAGCAATTGTTGTCCATCACATTGGCGGTGGTTGTAGCATCAGTCGTTGCCCATGGAGTTTCAGTCACACCGCTGATGACCCACTATGAAAAGCGCAAAGTAATCAAAAAAAAGGAGCGCTCAGATCCGGTGCAATAAAAGTCTCACACAACAAAAAGCCTACTTGAAGTAGGCTTTTTGTACTGATTTCTGATCAGGTGTTGGTTGCGCGGGCAAGATTTGAACTTACGACCTTTGGGTTATGAGCCCAACGAGCTACCAGGCTGCTCCACCGCGCGATATGAAGATGATTATAGCTTACTTTGCGACTGACTCGTCTTTAATTTCTTCTGAAATTTCAGGACGGTCAACCAGTTCAACCAAAGCCATTGGCGCATTGTCACCCACGCGAAAACCCATCTTTAAGATGCGCGTGTAACCGCCTGGACGAGTTTGATAGCGCGGGCCAAGCTCGGCAAACAATTTAACGACCATGTCGCGGTCACGAAGGCGGTCAAACGCAAGGCGTTTATTTGCCAAAGTTGGCGTTTTTGCCAAAGTGATCATAGGCTCCACCACCCGGCGCAACTCTTTGGCTTTTGGCAGCGTAGTTTTGATGGCTTCATGCTGGAGCAATGAATTCATCATGTTTCGCAGCATGGCGAGGCGGTGCTCGCTGGTGCGGTTTAATTTACGTAGTCCGTGTCCGTGTCGCATAGTGCTTCCTTTATATAATATCAGGGCAGCCGTATCAGGTACTGCCTGTGCACTTTCTCATCCGAAGACAAGATTTTTAAATCAAATCAGCGCTTGTCAAGACCGGCAGGCGGCCAGCTTTCTAGTCGCATTCCCAATGTCAGCCCACGTGAGGCCAACACTTCCTTGATCTCATTAAGAGATTTTCGTCCCAGATTAGGTGTTTTAAGCAGCTCATTTTCAGTGCGCTGAATCAAATCGCCAATGTAGTAAATGTTTTCTGCCTTCAAGCAGTTGGCCGAACGAACTGTCAATTCCAACTCGTCAACCGGACGCAACAAAATCGGATCGAACTGCTGTGAACTGCGGGGGGCCGGATCATTAATGATGGCACCCAACTCATTGCCTTCCAGCTGGGCAAAAACAGCCAACTGCTCAACCAAGATTTTGGCCGACGCGCGAACTGCATCTTCAGCACTCACAGCGCCGTTGGTTTCGATTTCCAAAACAAGCTTGTCAAGGTCAGTACGCTGCTCAACGCGCGCGCTTTCAACGGTGTAACTTACTCGCTTGACAGGTGAAAAAGAAGCGTCCAACACAATACGGCCAATCGATTTTGGAGACTCATCGCCATATCGGCGAATGTTACCTGGCACATAACCCCGACCATTTTCGACCTTGATCTGCATGTCAATCTTGCCGCCATGGGAAAGATTCATGATCACATGGTCAGGATTAACAATTTCCACGTCATGGGGGGTTTGAATATCAGCTGCTGTAATTGGACCTTCGCCATCCTTGCGCAAGCTCAGCGTTACTTCATCGCGGTTATGCAACTTGAAAACGACGCCCTTAAGATTCAACAAAATGTTGACCACATCTTCCTGGACGCCATCAATCGACGAGTACTCATGCAATACGCCTGCAATTGTGACCTCAGTCGCTGCATGTCCTACCATGGAGGACAAAAGCACGCGACGCAATGCGTTCCCTAAAGTATGACCATAGCCTCGCTCAAAAGGCTCTAAAGTCACCTTGGCGCGATTTGCACCAAGCTGTTCAACATTGATAGTTTTTGGTTTCAACAAATTAGTCTGCATACAGTCTTCCTCTCAATGCCCTCGGCTCGTTACACCGATAAGGCTGGCGAAGCACACCCGATAACACGGTAAGCGCATCACCAGGAACGAAAAAATTAACGTGAATACAACTCGACGATCAACGACTCGTTGATGTCTGCAGCAAATTCATCGCGATCTGGCACTTTCTTAAAAGTACCCTCGCCTTTGTCAGAATTGACATCAACCCACGCTGGCAAACCCACCTGTTTGGCAAGCTCAAGCGCTTCGGCAATTCGTGTTTGCTTCTTGGATTTATCCCGTACAGCAATCAAGTCGCCTGCTTTAACCATGTAGGAAGGAATATTCACTGATTGACCGTTAACCGTCATGGCTTTATGGGACACCAACTGCCGTGCTTCAGCGCGAGTTGAGCCAAAACCCATCCGATAAACGACATTGTCAAGACGCGATTCGAGAACTGAAAGCAAATTGGCACCTGTATTACCCCGGCGACGATCCGCTTCTTCAAAATAACGGCGAAACTGTTTTTCCAGAACCCCGTACATGCGTTTAACTTTTTGTTTTTCACGCAATTGAAGACCATAGTCAGATGTACGCGTACCGGAAGTACGGCCGTGTTGACCAGGTTTGGAGTCGAACTTGGCCTTGTCACTGATAGAGCGACGAGCGCTTTTCAGGAACAGGTCAGTGCCTTCACGGCGAGAAAGTTTGGCCTTGGGGCCGAGGTAACGTGCCACTTAAATATCCTTTTGTCATCTGCTGCAGTTTTCTGCAGGAGCCTTCGGTGTAAACCTAACGGCGGTGGGCTTAGTAAAAATACTGACGCCCGGTCACCTGCAAAAAGCAGATGGCCGGGCGGCGCAGTACAAATTAAATACGGCGACGTTTTTGGGGACGGCAACCGTTGTGCGGTACAGGAGTCACATCGGCAATCGAATTAATCCGAATACCCAGTGCACCCAGGGCGCGAACAGACGATTCACGTCCAGGACCCGGGCCCTTAATTTCAACATCAAGATTTTTGATGCCTTGTTCAATGGCCGCACGTCCAGCAACTTCCGATGCAACCTGCGCTGCAAAAGGAGTTGATTTGCGCGAACCCTTAAACCCTTGGCCGCCTGAAGATGCCCAAGACAGAGCGTTTCCTTGCCGATCAGTGATCGTGATGATCGTGTTGTTGAACGAAGCATGAACATGAGCAATGCCATCAGCGACGTTTTTACGAACCTTTTTGCGAACCCGCTGTGCAGCAGTATTGTTTGATGATTTAGCCATAGCGACCTTTTAATTATTTCTTTAAAGACTGGGCAGCCTTGCGGGGACCTTTGCGAGTTCGGGCATTTGTCCGGGTACGCTGCCCGCGCATTGGCAAACCACGGCGATGACGAAAACCGCGATAGCAACCAATATCCATCAAGCGTTTGATATTCATCGTGGTTTCACGACGCAAATCGCCTTCAATGGTGTACTGAGCAATATGATCCCGGATTTTTTCCAGATCGCTATCAGTCAGGTCTTTAATCTTTTTAGAATAATCGATTCCGCAAACCTCGCATATTTTGCGAGCCCGAGTTCGACCAATTCCAAAAATTGCAGTCAGGCCAATTTCAGCGTGCTTCTGCGGCGGAATGTTGATACCAGCAATACGTGCCATGTGCGTCCTCTAAATCTCTTAAAAATCAGCCTTGACGCTGTTTATGGCGTGGGTCTGTGCAGATCACGCGAACAACACCTTTGCGGCGAATAACTTTGCAATTACGGCAAATTTTTTTGACTGAAGCTGAAACTCTCATTATGTTTCTCCTAAACTTTCTCTTTGTAAATACTTGGAACAGGCTACATGCAGTAATCCTTATCCTCGTCAACACTAACAGACACTAGGTCTTGAAGTTAGCCTTTTTCAAAAGCGATTCATACTGCTGCGACATCATATAATTTTGGACCTGAGCCATAAAATCCATGGTTACGACAACGATGATCATTAATGAGGTACCACCAAAATAAAAAGGCACGTTATATTTTAAAATTAAGAACTCGGGCAACAGGCAAACAAACGTAATGTAAACTGCGCCGGCCAGAGTCAATCTAACCAAAATTTTGTCAATATATCTAGCGGTCTGATCACCGGGACGAATTCCAGGAATGAACGCACCACTCTTTTTCAAGTTATCAGCTGTCTCTCGACTGTTGAACACAAGAGCGGTGTAAAAGAAACAAAAGAAGATGATCGCACTGGCGTACAACAAAACATAAATTGGCTGTCCGGGCGTCAGCGTACTAGCAATATCTTTTAACCAACGCATACTTTCGCCAGTGCTAAACCAGCCAACCACTGTTGCAGGCAATAAAATGATGGAAGAAGCAAAAATAGGTGGAATCACACCGGCCATGTTTAGTTTGAGTGGCAAGTGCGAAGATTGGCCGCCGTAAACTTTATTGCCAACCTGTCTCCGAGCGTAGTTTACGAGGATCTTACGCTGCCCCCGCTCGACAAAAACCACGAAATAAGTTACCAACACCACCACCAGCACAATTGCGATCGCAACTAAAATGCTCATGGCTCCCGTGCGGACCAGTTCAAGTAAACCGCCCATTGCACCCGGTAACCCGGCTGCGATTCCCGCGAAAATCAAAATCGATATTCCATTACCCAATCCACGCTCAGTAATTTGCTCGCCCAGCCACATTAAAAACATAGTTCCGGCAGTCAAGCTGAACACTGCAGTCATTCGAAATTCAAAACCTGGCACTAACACTAAGCCAGGCGAACTTTCCAAAGCAACTGCAATTCCCATTGACTGAAAAAGCGCAAGACCCAAGGTACCGTACCGGGTATATTGAGTAATTTTTCGCCGACCACTTTCGCCTTCTTTCTTCATCTGCTCAAACGTAGGAACTACGTAGGTAAGCAATTGCATGATGATAGAGGCCGAAATATACGGCATGATTCCCAAGGCAAATATAGCGAATCTAGACAAGGAACCGCCGGAAAACATATTGAATAAATTTAATATGCCTCCTTGCTGTCCCTTAAACAATTCCTTTAATTGACCCGGATCTATGCCAGGAACCGGAATGTATGATCCGACACGAAATACCACCAGCGCAAGCAGCAAAAACACAAGCCGATTGCGCAAATCACCAAACTTACCGGATTTTGCAATTTGAGCTGAGCTAGTTGCCATTGGTTGCTTCCGTCAATGGCTACGCAATGGAGCCACCAGCGGCCTCAATGAGAGACCTAGCGCTAGCAGACGCAATAATTCCAGTTAGCTTGACAGAAATTGAAAGCATGCCGGTATTAATAATTTTGACATTTTTAGCAATTTGACCTACAAGGCCCGACTGTTTGAGTGTCAGCAAATCTACTTCAGGCAACCCAAGTTGCTCCAACGCGCCAAGAGTAACTTCAGCATTAAATTTCAGCAAATGCGATTTAAAGCCACGTTTCGGCAAACGGCGCTGCATAGGCATTTGACCGCCCTCAAAACCTACTTTGTGGTAGCCGCCTGAGCGGGATTTTTGTCCCTTATGACCGCGACCGGCTGTTTTTCCCAAACCAGAGCCGATACCGCGACCCACGCGCCGCTTGGCATGCTTGGCACCATCGCTAGGTTTGATTGTGTTCAATTCCATAATGACTCTCCGCTCAAACTATCTTGACCAAATAACTGATCTTATTAATCATGCCGCGCACTGCAGGCGTATCCTGCAATTCGCTGACACTGTTAACACCGCGCAAACCCAAGCCACGCACAGTGGCACGATGAGACTCCTGGGTTCCAATCGGGCTGCGAATCAGTTGCACTTTTACTTTAATTTCTTGTGTCATTTCACTGTCCGCCTGAGCCAAAAAGTTCTTCAACTGATTTGCCACGCTTTGCTGCAATATCAGTGGCAGTGGTGGACTTTTTCAGAGCGTCTAAAGTAGCCCGAACCATGTTGTAAGGATTGCTTGACCCATGGCTTTTAGCAACAATGTCGGTGATTCCCATCACTTCAAACACTGCGCGCATTGGACCACCAGCAATAATTCCGGTTCCCTTTGGGGCTGGAGCCATCATCACATTGGCAGCCCCATGATGACCAAACACATTGTGATGCAGGGTGCCGTTTCTCAAGGAAACCTTGGTCATATTACGACGGGCTTCCTCCATGGCCTTTTGAACGGCTGCTGGCACTTCCTTCGACTTGCCTTTGCCCATGCCTACACGGCCGTCTCCATCCCCAACAACCGTGAGTGCAGCAAAACCGAGAATACGGCCTCCTTTCACCACTTTAGTCACGCGATTGATCGCGATCATCTTTTCCTTCAGACCATCGTCTGGAGCATCATTTTGCGATTTAGCTTGAAACTTAGCCATACTTAATTCCAGTCTGCTTAAAACTGCAAACCAGCTTCACGAGCCGCATCAGCCAACGCTTTCACGCGGCCATGGTACGCAAAACCAGCGCGATCAAACGCTACTTTTTCTACACCTACTGCTTTTGCTTTTTCAGCAATGCGTTTGCCTATGGCCTGCGCAGCAGCAACATTTCCACCTTTGCCTGAACCACCAATTTCTTTGCGAACTTCCACTTCAGCCGTAGAAGCAGTGGCCAAAACTTTAGTGCCGTCGCCCGATATGACACTGGCATAAATATGCAAATTGGTGCGATTCACTGAAAGGCGAGCAACACCTTGGTTAGCAATTCGGACACGTGTTTGACGTGAACGACGAAGCCGCTGCGCTTTTTTGGTCAACATAATGCAGCTCCTTATTTCTTCTTAGTTTCTTTGATTGTGATTTTTTCATCCGAATAACGAATGCCTTTGCCCTTGTACGGCTCAGGTGGACGAACTGCACGAACTTCAGCTGCAATTTGACCAACTCGTTGACGATCAGAGCCCTTAATAACCACCTCAGTTGGCGTTGGGGTTGTGACAGTAATGCCGGCGGGCATTGCCATCACCACAGGATGAGAATAGCCCACCGTAAGGTTTAACTTGTCACCTTGCGCTTGGGCTTTAAAGCCAACACCCACCAGATTGAGCTTTTTTTGAAAACCCGTTGTGACGCCTACCACCATGTTATTCACGAGCTGACGCATCGTGCCGCTCATGGCATTGGCCTGGCGGGAATCATTTGCTGGTGCAAAAGTCAGCTTGCCATTTTCACTCTTGATAACAACATAGGCATTTTGCATCAACGCTAAGGTGCCAAGAGTGCCTTTAACGTTGATTTGTTTTTCTTTCACTGCAATATCCACACCCTGGGGAATGGAAACTGGCATTTTTGCTACACGAGACATATCAGTTACTCCTCAATGTCGCCGTTAGGCTACGTAACACAACACTTCACCACCAATACCGGTAGCGCGTGCTTTGCGATCAGTCATAACACCCTGTGGCGTCGTGACAATTGCCACGCCAAGTCCATTCATGACTTGGGGGATGGCTCCATGGCCTTTGTATACCCGCAGACCCGGGCGGCTGACGCGCTCAATGCGCTCAATTACCGGCTTTCCTGCATAGTATTTCAAGGCTATTTCAAGCAGCGGCTTGCCTTCATTGGGTTTTACTGAGAAGCCATCGATATAGCCCTCGTCCTTCAAAACCTGTGCAATGGCAATTTTGACCTTTGAGGACGGCACCAACACAACAGCTTTTTCAACCATCTGTGCATTGCGGATGCGTGTCAACATATCGGCGATAGGATCACTCATACTCATCTGGGGTTCTCCTATTGCTTACCAGCTTGCCTTGGTGATACCAGGGATATCGCCAGCAAATGCCAATTCACGAATCTTGGCACGAGCCAAGCCAAATTGGCGGAACGTACCGCGCGGGCGGCCTGTGATTGCACAGCGATTGCGCTGCCGCGTGGGGTTTGCATTACGCGGTAATTTTTGCAGCTCTTGACGAGCCAAGTGACGCTCATCGTCAGTTCTCTTGAAGTCATTGGCAATTGCCTTGAATTCAGCATGTTTTTTTGCAAACTTGGCAACGAGCTTGTCGCGCTTTAGTTCACGTTGCAGCAGGGCTTGTTTTGCCATCTTGCGCCTTCAGTTCTTAAACGGAAAACGGAAGGCGGTGAGAAGTGCTTTGCACTCTTCATCGGTCTTGGCCGTTGTGGTAATGCTGATGTTGAGACCTCGCAAGGCATCAACCTTGTCGTACTCAATTTCAGGAAAAATGATTTGCTCTTTTACGCCAATGTTGTAGTTACCACGGCCATCAAATGCGCGGCCGGAAATACCACGGAAATCCCGAACACGCGGCAAAGCCACAGTCACGAAACGATCAAGGAATTCATACATCTGCACGCCGCGCAGCGTGACCATGCAACCAATTGGCAGGTCTTCACGAATCTTGAAACCCGCAATAGCTTTCTTAGCTTTGGTCACTACAGGCTTTTGACCAGCTATTTTGGCCATGTCGGACACAGCGTTGTCCATGACCTTTTTATCGGCCACTGCTTCACTTACACCCATATTGAGTGTGATTTTAGTGATACGCGGCACCTGCATAGGTGTCGAATAACCAAACTTTTCAATCAGGGCTGGAGCAATTTTTTCGCGGAATTGATCTTGTAAGCGAGCCATTTTACGCAGCCTTAATTTCATTGCCGCTGGACTTGAAGACACGCACTTTTTTGCCATCAGCCAACAATTTAATACCCACACGATCCGCCTTGCCTGAAGCCGCGTTAAAGATTGCGACGTTGGACTGGTGAATCGGCATGCTTTTTTCAACAATGCCACCCGTGGTACCTTTAAGAGGATTAGGTTTGGTGTGTTTTTTCACCAAGTTGATCCCATCCACCTGCACATAGCTGGCATCGACGCGCTGGGTGATCGTGCCGCGCTTGCCTTTGTCGCGACCCGTGATCACGATGATCTCGTCGCCTTTGCGAATCTTGTTCATGGCTTGGCGTCCTTACAGAACTTCAGGAGCCAACGACACGATCTTCATGAACTTTTCAGTGCGCAACTCACGCGTCACTGGTCCAAAGATGCGTGTGCCAATAGGCTCCAGCTTGGCATTGAGCAGCACTGCTGCATTACCGTCGAATTTAACAAGTGACCCGTCGCCGCGACGAATACCTTTGGCCGTGCGAACCACCACAGCGCTGTAAACCTCGCCTTTTTTGACGCGTCCACGTGGGGCAGCTTCTTTAATACTTACTTTAATGACGTCGCCGACGCTGGCGTACCGGCGTTTGGATCCGCCGAGCACTTTGATGCACATCACAGATTTGGCACCCGTGTTGTCAGCAACATCGAGTTTCGATTGCGTTTGAATCATTTAAATTTGTTCCCAACTTGCACCGGCAATGGCAAACCGTTTTTTTCGGAATGCCTGCCAATCAGTCTTGGGCCCGTCGTCCACACCGCAAACCGTTTGCAATGTTTCCGCTGGGCAGATGATCTTTGCTTTTTACAGCGAAGCCACTGATTATCACGAAAGTTAACTTTAGTGTCAACTTCTTCTTGCCGAAATCTTTTAAATTTACCGGGGCAGCCCAATGCGATGGCATCACCAATTTATTTTAAACACCGGCTAATTAATCCGTCACCAAGTGAAATTTTTAGTACTGAATAGGCTATTTACACTGATTTTCATTGGGTTTATTGCTTTCAAATAAGTAGCAATTGTATAGGATCGCTACGGACAGTTTGTCGCCGTTATCGAGCGTCAATGGCGTTATGCAGCAGCAGGAACTGTCAAATACTGCTCGCAAAGTTTTAAAAATAATTCCAGTTGCGCACCAATTCCATTTTCTTGCTGCAGCAAATTAGCCACTGCCGGGGCCAAAATTTGAGCCAACGCAGCATCTAAAAACAGCAGGCGGGAACGCCGTGCCAACACATCCTCTACCGTGCGGGCGTATTCATGGCGTGCGGCAAATCGCACCATGGCTTCGCTGAGACCACCGCCCAGTTGGTTGCCAGCGCCTGGCATCGCCTGAACCATTTTTGCTTCGCATCCATACAGATGCAGCCCAGGTGGGCTGCTGAGCGGTACGCCCATGCTTTGCGCCCCAACCAGCCTGAGCTGGTCAGTAGACATCTTTGTGCGCATTGGCAGCAAGTCAGCCTCAAAGCATTTTTCCAGCACATCGCTGGCCATCGCGCGGTAGGTCGTCCATTTGCCACCAGTCACCGTCACCAAACCGCTTTTGCTAACCAGTACGGTGTGTTCACGTGACAAAGATTTGGTGCGGTCAGTATCGTCATCAACCGGTTTGACCAAAGGTCGCAAACCGACCCAAATGCTTTTGACATCGGCCAGGCCTGGCGCGCGGCGCAGGTAACGCGCCGACTCGCGCAAAATGAAATCGACTTCCTCCCGAAACGGCAGCGGCTCCCGGGCCAAGTCGCGGCGCGGCGTGTCCGTGGTACCTAAAATGATCTTGCCCAGCCAGGGCACAGCAAACAGCACCCGGCCATCAGCCGTTTTGGGAATCAGTAAGGCATGGTCGGTAGGCAAGAATTCCCGGTCCACCACGATGTGCACCCCCTGGCTGGGGGCGACTATTGGCTTGGCTTCACGGCCTATTGCCTGACCATCTTGCAGGCGCAACCGGTCCACCCAGACTCCGGTGGCATTGACCACGCAGCCCGCATGCAACTCATGACTGTGGCCTGTTTCCCGGTCTTCCACCCCCAAGCCGACGACCTTGTCGCCCTCATGGATCAGCCGGGTAGCAGCGCAGTAATTCACCAGCAATGCGCCATGCCGGGCTGCCGTCCGGGCCAGTGCCAACGCCAGCCGGGCATCATCAAACTGGCCGTCCCAGTACTTGACGCCACCCCTCAGGCCGTGCGGCTGAAGCGTCGGCAGGTGCGCCAAAGTTTCGGCACGGTTCAGAAACTCGGTATTGCCCAGTCCTTCTTTTCCAGCCAGGGCGTCATAAATTTTTAGACCCACGCCATAAAAAGGCGACTCCCAAAATTTGTAGGAGGGCATGACGAACGGCAATGGCTGCGCCAAATGGGGTGCATTGGCCAGCAATGTGGACCGCTCATGCAGGGCTTCTCGCACGAGCGAAATATTGCCTTGAGCCAGATAACGAACCCCGCCGTGCACCAGCTTGGTGGCACGCGACGACGTGCCCTTGGCAAAGTCATGCGACTCGACCAGCACCACGGAAAAGCCCCGCGCCGCTGCATCGAGCGCCACGCCCAGGCCTGTCGCACCACCGCCGATAACAGCCAGGTCGTAAACACGCGGTTCTGCAAGGCGGTCCACCAACGCTTTACGGGAAGTGAAAAGGGGTTCAGCCGATTCAAACGTCATGAATTTGCATTTCCAAATCGATTCGCAGTTGGTATTCAGTGGCTGCGAAACGCAGCAACTTAATTAGCACTTGCCGTGGTGACCAACGAGCCAGGCAGGATGTGTTGCTGCTCGCTTGCCAAAGCACGCGAGCCTGAAAATGACCGCATGCAACAAACCTGCATGCGGCCACCTCAAATTAGCGTACTTTTCCGTCTTTCCAGGCTTGTAAAAGCTTGTCGTAATTGACGGTTTCGCCTTTTGGTTTTTCGTTCGCCAGTTTTGCCCAGGGAGCGCGCTCGTTGCTTAGAATTTTGGCCGGATCGCCTTTTGCTGCAAGCTTGGGCGCGCAGTGGGCCATGCCGGCACGCTCTAAGCGGCCCATCACGTTGTCCATTTCTTCGGCTAGCGTGTCCATGGCTTTTTGCGGCGTTTTTTCACCGGTCACGGCTTCCGCCACGTTTTTCCACCACAGCTGGGCCAGCTTGGGATAGTCGGGCACATTGGTGCCGGTGGGTGTCCAGGCTACGCGCGCAGGGCTGCGGTAGAACTCAATCAGGCCGCCATACTTGTTGGCGTTTTTCGTGAAGTAATCCGAACGTATGTCGCTGTCGCGGACAAAAGTCAGCCCGGTGATCGACTTCTTGAGCGAAGTTGTTTTGGCCGTGACGAATTGGGCATACAGCCACGCGGCAGCCACCTTGTTGGGGTCGTGGTTCTTGAAAAACGTCCAGGAACCGACGTCCTGGTAGCCGTTTTGCATGCCCTGCTTCCAGTACGGTCCGTTTGGTCCTGGGGCCATGCGCCATTTGGGTGAGCCGTCCGCATTCACCACCGGCAGGCCCGGCTTGGTCATGTCAGCCGTGAAGGCGGTGTACCAAAATATCTGCTGCGCGATCTGGCCCTGTGCCGGCACCGGTCCAGACTCGCCAAACGTCATGCCCATTGCTTCCTTGGGCGCGTACTTTTTCATCCAGTCGATGTACTTGGTCAGCGCATAAACGGCTGGCGGCGAGTTGGTCGCGCCGCCGCGTGCCACCGACGCACCGACGGGCGTGCATTTGTCGGCCGCCACCTTGATGCCCCACTCGTCGATTGGTGTGCCATTGGGAATGCCTTTGTCGGCAGTGCCTGCCATCGACAGCCAGGCATCCGTAAAGCGCCAGCCCAGGGACGGGTCTTTTTTGCCATAGTCCATGTGGCCGTAGATGGGCTTGCCGTCAATTGTCTTCACATCGTTGGTAAAAAACTCGGCAATGTCTTCATAAGCACTCCAGTTGAGCGGCACGCCCAGGTCGTAGCCGTACTTGGCCTTGAATTTGTCCTGCAGGTCCTTGCGTGCGAACAGGTCGGCGCGAAACCAGTACAGATTGGCAAACTGCTGGTCGGGTAACTGGTACATCTGCCCGTCGGGCGCAGTGGTAAAGCTGGTGCCGATGTAATCTTTCAGGTCTAGGCCCGGGTTGGTGAATTCCTTGCCTGCGCCGTTCATGTACTCGGTCAGCGACATGATCTTGCCGTAGCGGTAATGCGTGCCAATCAGGTCGGAATCTGAAATCCAGCCGTCGTAGATCGATTTGCCCGACTGCATGGAGGTTTGCAGCTTTTCGACGACATCGCCCTCTTGAATCAGGTCGTGCTTGACCTTGATGCCGGTGATTTCCTCAAAGGCTTTGGCCAGGGTCTTGGACTCGTACTCATGGGTGGTCAGGGTTTCGGACACCACCGAAATTTCTTTGACGCCTTTGGCTTGCAGCTTTTTTGCAGCGTCGATGAACCATTTCATCTCAACTTGCTGCTGATCTTTGCTCAAGGTTGAAGGCTGGAACTCGCTGTCGATCCATTTTTTGGCAGCTGCCTCGTCTGCCCAGCCGGGGCCGGCTACTGCACAGGCGGCAGCCAGTGCCAAAACCGTGTAACGCATCTTCATGACATGTCTCCTCATTGATTCATTCCCCATGAATGAAGTTTTACTCGGCTCCGGGGAACGATGAGCCGGCTTCTTTTTTAAAAACTGCTGCGGGTTCAACCCTTGCGCATGACTAAGGCGAGCAGGGCCATCGACAGAACAAAGCTGATCCAGATCGACGGGTCTTGGGCAAGGCCCAGCCATTCGGCCAGCTTGCCGCTGATGCCAACAAACGCCAGGTTCAGGTAAGCCGCACTCAGCAGGCCGATAAACAGCCGGTCACCGCGTGTTGTCTGCAGTGGCAAAAAGCCGCGCCGCAGCCTGGTTGGCGACTTCAACTCCCACAGCGTCATCGCGATCAGCATCAGCACGATGCCGCTGAAAAACACGGCCACCGGCGTGGTCCAGGCCATCCACTCAAACATGGTGCTTTCCTTTCAAACCCGACCCATCGCAAAGCCTTTGGCGATGTAGTTGCGCACAAACCAGATCACGATGGCGCCTGGCACGATGGTCAGTACGCCAGCTGCCGCCAGCGTCGCCCAGTCCATGCCCGACGCTGACACAGTTCGGGTCATGGTGGCGACGATCGGTTTGGCGTTCACGCTGGTCAGCGTGCGCGCCAGCAGCAGCTCGACCCAGCTGAACATGAAGCAAAAAAATGCCGCCACGCCAACGCCGGCCTTGATCAACGGCAAAAATATCTTGACGAAAAAGCGGGGAAACGAATAGCCGTCGATGTACGCGGTTTCATCGATTTCACGCGGAATGCCGCTCATGAAGCCCTCCAGAATCCACACCGCCAGCGGCACATTGAAAAGCAGATGCGCCAGCGCCACGGCGATGTGCGTGTCCATCAGGCCAACCGTTGTGTACAGCTGAAAAAACGGCAGCAAAAACACAGCGGGCGGCGTCATTCGGTTGGTCAGTAGCCAGAAAAACACATGCTTGTCGCCTAGAAAGCTGTAGCGCGAAAACGCATAGGCCGCCGGCAATGCCACCGACACCGAGATCACCGTGTTGATCGCCACATAAATCAAGCTGTTGATGTAGCCCGAATACCAGGACGGGTCGGTAAAGATCTTTATGTAGTTGTCCCAGGTGAACTGCTGCGGAAAAAACGAAAAGCTCGACAAAATCTCGCCATTCGTTTTAAAACTCATGTTGACCATCCAGTAGATGGGCAGCAGCGCAAAAACGATGTAGGCGACAAGGAACAAGGTTCGTGCCTGAAATTTCGGCTTATTCATGACCGCCCTCTTTTTCTTGGGTGCCGACGCGCTGCATCCAGTTATACAAGATGAAGCACAGCAGCAAAATAATCAAAAAATAGATCAGTGAAAACGCCGCCGCCGGGCCCAGGTCGAATTGGCCGACCGCTTTTTGCGTCAAATATTGCGACAAAAATGTCGTGGCATTGCCGGGGCCGCCGCCGGTCAGCACAAACGGCTCGGTGTAGATCATGAAGCTGTCCATAAAGCGCAGCAGCACCGCGATCATCAACACGCCACGCATCTTGGGCAGCTGGATGTAGCGAAAGACCGCGAACTTGCTGGCACCGTCGATGCGCGCTGCCTGGTAATAGGCGTCGGGAATCGAGCGGAGCCCGGCATAGCACAGCAGCGCCACCAGCGGGGTCCAGTGCCAGACATCCATCAGCAGCACGGTGGCCCAGGCATGCACCGCGTTGCCGGTGTAGCTGTAATCAAAGCCCATTTTTTGCAGTGTGGCGCCCAGCAGGCCGATGTCGGTCCGGCCAAAGATCTGCCAGATCGTGCCCACCACGTTCCACGGGATGAGCAGCGACAGGGAAATGAGCACCAGCACCAGCGACGCCTTCCAGCCCTGCGCCGGCATCGACAGCGCCAAAGCAATGCCCAGCGGAACCTCGACCGCCAGCACGGCTAAAGAGAACGTCAGTTGTCGCCACAGCGCGGCATGCAGGTCTTCATCGCGCATCACGGCGGCGAACCATTCGGTGCCGACAAACACCCGCCGCTCGGGCGAAATGATGTCTTGAACCGAATAGTTGACGACAGTCATCAGTGGCAAGATGGCAGAAAAAGCAACACACAAGATCACCGGCAAAACCAGCAGCCAGGCCTTTTGATTGACGGGTTTGGTGGTGGTGCTCATGCGCCCACCAGTTCTTCGTTGATGTAAAAGCAGGTGTGCGGTCCCAAAATGCGCAGCCAGACATCCTGCCCTTTTTCGGGCACGCTGGCGTCAAGTCCCAAACGCACCTTGACCGTGCTGTCGCCCAGCGCAGCAGTCAGCATCACATGGGTGCCGATGTCTTGCACCATCGTGACCCGAAACATCAGCGAAGCCGGGTCGCTAGATAAGGTTTGCACCACATATTCAGGCCGCACGCCCAATTTGAAATCGCCCTCCGGCAGGCAGCGGCTTGGCGGCCATGGCATCGCATTGCCGGCGATGTGCAAGGTGCCGCTAGCCACGTTGCCAGGCAAAAAGTTCATGCCGGGCGAGCCGATGAAATGACCCACAAAGGTATGGCGCGGCCGCTCGAATAACGCATCAGCCGAGCCGGTCTGCACTGCGCGGCCGCGAGTCATCACCACCACTTCCTCGGCAAAGGTCAAGGCTTCGATTTGGTCGTGCGTGACGTAGATCAGGGTGAGCTTGAGTTCGTGGTGAATCTGCTTGAGCTTGCGGCGCAACTGCCATTTCAGGTGCGGGTCAATTACCGTCAATGGTTCGTCAAACAGCACTGCCGACACGTCAGACCGCACCAACCCGCGACCCAGAGATATTTTTTGCTTGGCATCGGCAGCCAGTCCAGCGGCTCGGTTGTCGAGCTGGCCGCTCATGTCCAGCATTTCGGCGATTTCGGCGACGCGTTTTTTAATTTGCGCTTCAGGCACCTTGCGGTTACGCAGCGGAAACGCCAGGTTTTCAGCCACCGTCATGGTGTCGTAAATCACCGGAAACTGAAACACCTGGGCAATATTGCGCTGCTGCGGTGTGGCCTGGGTCATGTCAACGT
>Ga0326733_1000197_pt1 | contig 19508 bp, 19 predicted proteins | sample 14_GP2_308_FD_207946 | JGI IMG/M metagenome (GOLD analysis project Ga0326733, IMG submission 207946) | Glacier ice microbial communities from Ngari, Tibet, China - 14_GP2_30.8 | ecosystem: Environmental > Aquatic > Freshwater > Ice > Glacier | place: China: Ngari, Tibet | collected 2018-07-17 | reverse complement strand
AGGCGCGCAAATGGTGATTCGCGGTTTGCGTGCGGCCAGTGATTTTGAATATGAATTTCAATTAGCTGGCATGAATCGCAAGCTGTACCCAAAGCTTGAAACACTGTTTTTAACCCCAGCGGAGCAATATATGTTTGTTTCAAGCAGCTTGGTGCGCGAAGTGGCAAGGCTGGGTGGCGATGTGCATCAATTTGTGTCTTCTACTGTTGAAGATGCGATTATCGAAAAACTCAAAACAGAGAAGCTGAAACAAGAGTAATTTTATGGCGCTTTTTATTACAGATGAATGCATTAATTGCGATGTATGCGAACCAGAATGCCCTAATGAAGCAATTTATCAGGGCCAAGAAATCTACGAAATTAACCCTAATTTATGCACCGAATGCGTTGGGCATTTTGATAAACCGCAGTGCGTAGCGGTTTGCCCGGTGGATTGCATACCGCTAAACCCAGATGTGGTTGAAACGCAGCAACAATTGCTGGAAAAATATCATCGACTAGTAAAGTCAAAAGAATAGTGCGTTTAAAAATAGCACCGCTAAACCCGCCTACAATAATCAAATAAACTTAAGTTTTGGAGTATTAACTATGAGAATTTTGCACACCATGTTGCGCGTTGGCAACTTAGACCAGTCTATTCATTTTTACACCAGTGTGTTGGGCATGAAGTTGATTCGTCAGCAGGATTACCCTGATGGCGAATTTACGCTGGCGTTTGTGGGCTATGGCAATGAATACGATAATAGTGTGATTGAGCTTACCTACAATTATGGCAAAACCAGCTATGAAATGGGTGGCGCGTATGGCCATATGGCGATAGAAGTAGATGATGCCTACAAGGCTTGCAATCTAGTGAAAGCGGCTGGCGGCAAGGTGATTCGTGAAGCAGGGCCAATGAAACATGGCAGCATTATTATTGCGTTTATTGAAGACCCAGATGGCTACAAAATTGAGTTTATTCAAAAAGGCACGATTGATTATCCACGATAATCTGAAAAACCAGTTAGGATGAAACAAGACAATAAGCAGGCTTTAATTAAGGCGGTAGATGCCGCACTAGCGGGTGATTGGCAAACGGCGCACGAAATTGCGCAAGATTACAGTGACAATACCGCCAACTGGATTCATGCCGTTTTGCATAAAATAGAAGGCGATACATTCAATAGCAGCTATTGGTATGCAAAAACTCATGGCAAAAAGTTTGAAGATTTTAGCGATGCTAATGCTGAGCTAAATGCCATTAAAAAAAGCTTAATGGATTAGTTTTTTAAATCCATTAAGCATTTGATTATTAGCTAAACGTTAATACTTTGCGTTCTTTTTAACGGAAATACGCTGTGTTTTTGCGCATCAATTTTATTCACAAAAATACCTGCGCAAGCCTTGAATCTTGTAAGGTTTTGCCAAAAAATTGGTTTGCCGCATGATAATGGCGGCCTTCATATAAAATCAGCGTGTTATACACATTATTCACGCGCACAATCTCATCAAACATGCTGTGGTAGCTAGTATCCATCACAATTTGGCCCGCTTTAAATCGCTCATCGTTTTCCACTAAGCAACGTTCATATTGTTCTGCATTAAAGCTTTTATTAGGCTTAAATAAAGACGTGCCGCCATTTAATGGCGCATCTGGCGTTAAGTAAAGCACGCCAGCAAAAACGGTGTTTTGATCGGTATGAATCACACCTTGCGCATATTCTTCTGTCACGCTTTGAAAGCTACTAGAAATAGCCCAACGCATATAATCGTATTCGGCATTATGAAAAACCGAAACCAATTTTTTAATGATTTGTTCGTGTAAATTTTTATCTAAATCCACCAAATCACTGGTTCTAGTGCCTGGATAAACATAAGTTGCGTTTTTCTTTTCTTTAAGCGAAACATATTGTTGCGCTAGCGCAAATTCACGCATGGCATCTGGGTTTTCGTAGAAATTTTCAATAATGGCGACAGGGTATAAGTTCATAGCGTGCAAGTCAGTAGAGTGATGGTTTTAAATAGCATGTCAGTATATCGCTAGGTGCCCACTTGCACCAGTGTTGCACCTAATAGCAGCGAACATTCCGCATAACAAAAAGGCCTGCAAATGCAGGCCTTTATTTAAAACATTCATTCAATACAATGAATCTAACCGCGATTAAACAGCATCCGATAAAGTCACATAACGCATCTGGCCGTTAATAATCATAAAACTAGCATCCATCATGCCATGCGTTTTTAACACCGCATCACGGTACACCCACATCACACCAGCTACATCGCCAGCGGCATTTTTCATCATGATAATATCGTCTGGCTTGCCAAAGTTGTTAGCCACTTGGTTAGGCTGTGTATTCTCTACAATGTCATGAAATTTGATTGATGACATAACTTTACCGTCATGTGCGGCGCTTTGATTGAATCCTGCGGCATTGGCTTTAAATGAGCCAAATGCAATCGTTGCAATTACTAGACCACCTAGTAAAATGCTCTTTGTTAATTCTCTTTTCATTTTCGTCTCCATCTAATTAACTTAGATGAATCATATCAAATAGATATGTCGGATTGATGACGTGGGTGTAACTGAAGTGTAAACAAGGTTTGAAACAAGCCAATCAATTGTAAACTATATTTAAATAAGGGCCTGTAACCACAGGCCCTTACTCAATTCCAGACTAAAACCCAGTCAAAACCCAATAAAAAAACTAGTCAAAAAAGCCTTTTACTTTATCTACCCAGCTTTTATTACGCGGGCTATGTTTACCCGAATCGGCTTGGGTACTGGTTTCAAATTCACGCAATAACTCTTTTTGTTTTTCGGTTAATTTAACCGGCGTTTCAACTACTACATGCACCATTAAATCGCCGCTTTCAGATTGGCGTAATGGTTTAATACCTTTGCCTTTTAATCTAAACACGCCGCCCGTTTGCGTTTCGGCGGGAATTTTCATTTTGGCCGAACCGCCTAAGGTTGGCACTTCAATCTCACCACCCAGTGCCGCCGTACTAAAGCTAATCGGCATTTCGCAATGCAAATTGCCGCCATCGCGCTGAAAAATTTCGTGTTGTTTTAAATGCACTACAACATATAGATCGCCAGTTGGGCCGCCGTTAACGCCAGCTTCGCCTTCGCCGCTTAAACGAATACGGTCGCCTTCATCTACTCCAGCGGGGATTTTAACCGATAAGGTTTTATTAATTTTTTCACGACCTGCGCCATGACAAGTGCCGCATTTATCGTCTTCTTTAATCACCTTGCCGCTTCCGTGACATTTTGGACACGTTTGCTGCACAGAGAAAAAGCCCTGCTGCATGCGCACTTGGCCATGGCCAGCACAAGTGGTACAAGTAACCGGCGATTTGCCTGCTTTGGCGCCTGTGCCTTTACAGGTTTCACAAGCCGCTTGCACAGGAATACGAATTTTGGTTTCCGTGCCCTTTGCGGCATCTTCTAGACTAATTTCCATGTTGTAACGCAAATCGGCACCGCGATACACATTATTACGCTGCCCACCACCTTGGCGACCGCCACCGAAAATATCACCAAAGATATCGCCAAACGCATCACCAAAACCAGCGCCACCAAATCCGCCAGCACCTGCACCTTGTTCTACGCCGGCATGGCCATATTGATCATACGCTGCGCGCTTTTGGTCGTCCGATAGCATTTCGTAGGCTTCTTTAGCCTCTTTAAATTGTTCTTCTGCTTTTGGGTTGTCTGGGTTACGGTCAGGGTGATACTTCATCGCTAATTTGCGATAGGATTTTTTAATTTCCTCTTCAGTTGCGTCTTTATTAACGCCTAAAACTTCGTAATAATCTTTTTTGGTTGCCATTTTTAGCCACAGAGAACACAGAGGTCACAGCAAAAACCATAGACTAACAATGGTTTCACTAAAACTTGCGTACTTTCCTTAATATAAATCGATCAAAAAAATAATATGTAACGCCACACGTACAAAAACACAAAGGCCCAAAAGAAATGAATTTCTCTGTGACCTCTGTGTTCTCTGTGGCTAAATATTACTTAGTCTTTCTTCACTTCTTCAAACTCAGCATCCATCACTTCGGCATCAACTGTTTTTTCGCCTTCTGGGCTTGGTTGTGCGTTAGCCGCGTTAGATTTTGCTTGCTCTTCGGCGTACACTTTTTCGCCCAATTTTTGCGATGCTTCCATTAATGCGTTAGTTTTTGCTTCAATCACATCTTTGTCATCCGATTGCAATACTTCTTCAACATCTTTCAATGCTGTTTCAATCGCTGTTTTTTCAGCTTCATCCAACTTATCGCCATGCTCGCTTAATGATTTTTTCACTGAGTGAACCATGCCGTCAGCGGCATTGCGTGCATCAACTAATTCACGGTATTTCTTATCTTCATCCGCGTATTTAATCGCATCTTCTTCCATTTGCTGAATTTCAGCTTCAGACAAGCCAGAGTTTGCTTTAATGGTAATTTTATTTTCTTTACCAGTGGCTTTGTCTTTAGCCGAAACGTGCAAGATACCGTTGGCATCAATATCAAACGTTACTTCAATTTGCGGCATGCCACGTGGTGCTGGTGGAATGTCTGATAAGTTGAATTGGCCAAGCGATTTGTTGGCAGATGCCATTTCGCGCTCACCTTGCAACACTTGAATCGTTACCGCGTTTTGGTTGTCATCCGCGGTTGAAAACGTTTGCGATGCCTTGGTAGGAATCGTTGTATTTTTCTTAATCACCTTAGTCATCACGCCGCCTAAAGTTTCAATGCCTAAGCTCAACGGTGTTACATCTAACAACAATACGTCTTTAACATCACCTTTTAACACGCCACCTTGAATTGCCGCGCCAACTGCCACTGCTTCATCAGGGTTTACGTCTTTACGTGGCTCTTTACCAAAAATCTCTTTTACTTTTTCTTGCACTTTAGGCATGCGGCTTTGACCGCCAACCAAAATCACGTCAGTAATATCGTCAATTGATACGCCAGCGTCTTTAATCGCTGTGCGGCATGGTGCCATTGTGCGTTCAATTAGGTCTTCTACAAGTGACTCTAATTTAGCGCGTGTGATTTTTACTACTAAGTGTTTTGGACCAGTTGCATCGGCTGTAATGTATGGCAAGTTCACTTCGGTTTGTTGAGCGCCAGATAATTCAATTTTTGCTTTTTCAGCCGCTTCTTTTAAGCGTTGTTTGGCTAAAAGGTCATTGCGTAAATCTAAACCGCCATTTTCTTTTTTGAACTCATCCGCCAAAAAGTCGATTAAACGGTTATCAAAGTCTTCACCACCTAAGAACGTATCGCCGTTGGTGCTTAATACTTCAAATTGATGTTCGCCATCAATGCTAGAAATCTCAATGATAGAAACGTCGAATGTACCGCCGCCCAAGTCGTATACCGCAATCTTGCGATCGCCTTCTTGTTTGTCTAAACCAAACGCTAACGCTGCCGCTGTTGGCTCATTAATAATACGTTTTACGTCTAAACCAGCAATACGGCCTGCATCTTTAGTCGCTTGGCGTTGGCTATCGTTAAAGTAAGCAGGAACAGTAATCACCGCTTCAGTCACTTCTTCGCCCAAATAGTCTTCCGCTGTTTTTTTCATTTTGCGTAAAACTTCAGCCGAAATTTGTGGTGGCGCCATTTTTACGCCGCGCACTTCTACCCATGCATCGCCGTTGTCGGCTTTTGCAATGGTGTAAGGCATTAATTTAATGTCTTTTTGTACTTCTTTTTCTTCAAAACGGCGACCGATTAAACGTTTAACCGCGTACAGTGTATTTTTTGGGTTGGTAACCGCTTGGCGTTTAGCTGGTGCGCCCGCTAAAATTTCGCCGTCTTCTTGGTAGGCGATAATTGAAGGCGTTGTGCGTGTACCTTCAGAGTTTTCAATCACGCGCGGTTTGCCGCCTTCCATCACAGCGACGCAAGAGTTTGTTGTACCTAAATCAATACCAATAATTTTGCCCATGTTTCTATTCCTTCAGTTCGTTATTTATTTGTGTTGCTATAACCTTATAATGCGGATGGTTTTTATATTTTCAAGTGATTGGTGAAAGCTTTTTTTTGCCACAGAGGGCACAGAGAGCACAGAGAAAATCAAACCCAATATAAAAATCTACCAAGGTTTAATTGATAGATTTGATTTTAGGTTTTCTCTGTGAACTCTGTGTCCTCTGTGGCTGATTTTTTTCAGCCTTATTTTGCCACCATCACCAATGCAGGACGCAATACGCGCTCATTCAATGTGTAGCCTTTTTGCAGCACGCTAGTCACCGTATTGGGTTCGCCGCTATTTTCTAGCATCGAAATCGCTTGGTGCTTGTTTGGGTCAAACTTTTCACCCACTGGGTTCACTTCGGCGATATTGAATTTTTCAAACACAGAAGCCAATTGCTTAATGGTAATTTGAATACCATCTTTATAGCTTTGCACATCGGCCGCTTCAATCAGCACAGCTGCATCTAAGCTATCTTTTACAGCCAATAATTCGCCGCTAAATTTTTCTAAGGCAAATTTGCGCGCTTTATCAATATCATCATTGGCACGGCGGCGAATATTTTCACCTTCTGCTTTAGTATATAAAACGCTGGCTTTGGCTTCTTCTAATGCGGCTTCTAATTCGGCAATGCGATCATCTGGCGTTTGCACGGTAGATTCGTCGATTGGCGTTTCTAATTGTTGTGGATTGTCTAAATCCGCTTGTTTATCATCTTGCATGTGTTTCCCCATTCATTAATAACACTGTTTTGAACGTGGGGATAAGCGATTTTATTTCAAGTGTGTAAAGCCAAAATTTTTAAAACAAGCTATTTGACAAAAGCAGAATGCTAAAATTAAGCACGATTTAGCTGCGATAAAACGCTTTCTACACTGGGTATTTCGCCAATATTACCTAAATTAACCGCATAAGCTTGGCTACCCATTACGCCAGTTAGCGCTGGGTTGGTATCGGTATAAATGGCAATAGTGGGAATATTTAATGCCGCCGCCAAATGCGATAAACCGGTATCCACGCCAACGGCCGCTATAGCTTGGCTAATTACAGCGGCAAGGTCAGCAATGCTGGATTTTGGTAACACAATTGCATTTTCCAATGTGCTGGCAATTAGCTCAGCACGCGCTAATTCAGTGGGGTTTGACCAAGGCAAAACCATATTGAGCTGGCTATTTTTTAATGCTTTACCAAGATTAATCCAATGCTCAATTGGCCATAATTTGCTATCGCGACTGGTGCCGTGTAGCGCAATTACAAACGGCTTACTTGGGATTTCAGTTGAATTGAGCCTAGCTTGAATGCCATAATTAGGCGCATTGCTGGGCGGCATGTAACCCAAACTTAACGCCGCCAGCGTGCGATTGCGGCTAACCGCATGTTGCTGATACGAAATAGCATACGATTTATCGTAAAACTTACTAGCAACAGCCTCACGAATCGATTGCTTATCGTAGCCATGCTTGACGCCATTTGCCAAGCGCGTAATTAACGCACTTTTTAAAAGGCCTTGCGCATCAATTACGGCGTCATAGTTGTTTTGTACAATTAAGTGCTTGAATTGATTAATTTCAGACCACGTTTTAAAACGGAATAACTGCTTACGCCAACGCCTAAACGCTACTGTAAAAACTTCATGAATCGCGGGGTGCAAGCGTGGAATATCGGCAAAACTTTGTTCTACCACCCAATCAATCTGCGCGTTTGGGTAAACCGCCAAAATGTCATTAATCACAGGCAGACAATGAATAACATCGCCCAAAGAAGAGGTTTTAACAATGAGAATTTTCATGATTTTCGGCATAATTCTAGGCATTTTCGCATACAATCAATGTTTTTCGTGCATTGAAAAACCGCTCACTACCTCATGAAGTTTGCTTTTATCATATTCAAATACTTTCCGTTTGGCGGCATGCAGCGCGATATGTTGCGCACTGCAAATGAATTGGTCAAACGCGGGCATGTGGTAAAAATCTTTACCATGACGTGGCAGGGTGACTTACCTAGTCATATTAAAGTGCATGAGTTGCCACAAAAAGCTTGGTTTAATTACCAGCGCTATCAGCAATTTATTGAAGCCACTTTTGCAATTATTAAAGGCAATGGTTTTGATTATATTTTTGGCTATAACCGCATGGCTGGTTTAGATGCGCATTTTGCCGCCGACCCTTGTTTTATTGAGCGTGCGCACAAACAGCGCAGCTTTTTGTACCGCTTATTGCCACGCTACAAATGGTTTGCTGCTTGTGAAAAAGCCGTATTTGCAGCGGATATTAATACACAAATTCTAGCGGTTTCATTAACCGAAAAGCCGCATTTTCAGCATTGGTATGGCACGCAAAGTGAGCGCTTTCACTATATTCCACCGTTTTTATCACCAGAGCGATTTGCTGCTAGAGATAAAGTCTTGCAAGACAAAACCAGCATGCGCGCACATTTGCGTAACGCTTTTGGTTTTGCTGCCAATGATTTTGTGTTTTTATTAACCGGCTCTGGTTTTGCCATGAAAGGCTTGGACCGCGCTATTTTAGCGCTTGCGGCCTTGCCTGATGATGTGCGTACCAATATAAAATTAGTTGCGGTAGGGCAAGATAACCCTAAACAATTTCAGAAAATGGCTAAAAAGTTAGGGCTCGCAAAGCAAGTAGTGATATCCAAAGGCCGCCCAGATATTCCGCAACTGATGCAGGGCGCCGATGCATGCATTCACCCAGCTTATCGCGAAAATACAGGCTTGGTGATTTTAGAAGGTATGGCTTGCGGCGCGCCCATGTTGGTAACCGCCAGTTGTGGCTATGCGCATCATGTGGCGGATGCTGATGCTGGCATCGTTTCTGCCTACCCGTTTAATCAAGCTGAGTTTAATCAACAATTTTTACAGATGATACAAACCGATAAAAAAATTGAGTGGGCAAAAAATGGCTTGAGTTATGTGCAGCAAATTATGCAAGCTAATGATGGCGGCGCAGAGGCTGAAATTTTGATTAAATTGGCTAATCAAAAAACGAGCAAACGAGTTGCCGCATGAATAATCGTTTAGTTGTGCCGGATGAAATAAAAAAGCACTTAAGCGGCGATGCTTTTAAGGCATTGATGCAAATGCAAGGCAAAGCATTTCGAGATGTGCGTGGACGCAAAACCATACAGGTGACATTAGCTGGTAAAAGTTACTTTATTAAGCAGCATTTTGGTGTGGGTTGGGCAGAGATTTTTAAGAATTTGATTGCTTTTAAAAAGCCGATTCTTGGTGCTATGACTGAAGTAATTGCTATTCAAAAGCTAAACAGTATTGGTATTCCAACCACGCCGCTAGTGGCTTATGGCCAGCAAGGCTGCAACCCAGCCACAATGCAATCTTTTGTAATGACAGAAGATTTAGGCGAAATTATCACTGTTGAAGATTTATGTGCGGATTGGCAAAGCTACTCAACAAGCTATAAACAGGCGCTTATGAAAACGATAGCCGAGATAGCCAGCAAATTGCATGGTGCGGGGCTTGCGCATAGGGATTTTTATTTATGCCATTTTGTTTTTAAAAAGCAAGATTTGGATTTTGCCGCCACAAGCGTTAAAAATTGTCACTTAATTGATTTGCACCGCATGCTGCAAGGGCAAGCCAGCAATGGCAGGGCGGTAATGAAAGATATTGCGGGGTTGTATTTTTCGGCGATGCAGTATGGCTTAAGCAAACAAGATTTAGCCATTTTTAAACAACATTATTTGCCACAAAGCCCGGCTTTTTGGAAGCAAGTAGAAAGCCGCGCGCAAGCTTTGTTAAGCAAATTTAATAGCCAAAAATTTCAGCAACGTATCCAAAAGGAGCAATCGGCTATTCGCTAGTTTTACTGGAATTTTCAGGCTCAACTAGTTTCCCCATGGCATGCCGCCTTTGTTTATAGCGATCATAACGCCATAAATATTGCGTAGGTTTTAGCGCAATTTGCTGCTCAATGGCCTTGTTTAATAGCGCCGTGTTGGCAATAGATTCTACTTGGCTAATATGAATATCAAAACCAGCACCATTACTTAGCCGTTCAGTAAATACCATTAATACCGTAGCGCCTGTTTTTTCGGCTAATTTGCTGGCAAGGGTCATGGTGTAGGCAGGTTTGCCAAAAAATTCCGCCCATTCGCCTTCGCCTGCATGCGGTATTTGGTCTGGCAAAATGCCAATGGCTTGATTGCGCTTTAACGCTTGCAAAAGCTTACGCACGCCATCGGTGTTGGCTGGCGCCAGTGTCACGCCAGTGCGAGTGCGGCCTTGCAATATAAATTGCTGCAATACCGCCAATTTAGGTGGGCGGTAAAGCACAGTAACGGGGTGTTTTGAGCCGTAATAAATAGGGCCAATTTCAAAACAGCCTAAATGCGGCGTTAAAAATATAATGCCTTTGCCGCGCTGCAAGGCCTTGTTAACCAATGGCCAGCCGTGCACTTGTTTGACTAGCGCTAAAATATCGGCTTCTTTTTTCTGCCAAATAGCCATTGTTTCTAGCACCGCTTTGCCCGATTCCGCTATATTTTCATTTAAAATTTGTTTAAATTGCTCAGGTTTTTTAGCTAGGCCGCTGTTTATAATGTTATTTTTGGTGGTGGCTGCCGATTTTGCTGAACAGTAATAGATTAGCCAGCCAAGTGCGGCACCCAAGCGATGTAGGCTTGGTAGTGATAAAATACCCAAGATTTTAAAAAGAGCTTTAAAAATAGTTTTAATAATAAAATTCAGCATGCTTAACGCTTATAAGGCGGCTATTAATCGTTTAAAACCGACAGTTTAAAGGATATTTTTTGCAAAGTACTTACTCGCCACAATTTCAGCCATTGCTGCAGCAACATCAGCTAGCCAGCTTTGAGCAATTGTGGAATTTTAAAGGCGATTGGTTTGAGCCGCCCAACCGTGAGCGCGGCGGCTGGAGTGGCGTAAATTTTATTGAGCTGGCCGATAACACAAGCAACAAACACGGTTTTTATTTAAAGCGCCAGCAAGCACATATGCGCCGTACATGGCGACACCCAATAGCAGGTGAGCCGACATTTGTGCGTGAATTTGAGATTTTAGAGCACTTAAGTAAACATCATGTTGCAACGCCAAAATTGGTTTTTTTTGGCAGCCAGCAAGATAAAGCGATATTGCTAACCCAAGCCTTAACAGGATTTGTGGCGGCAGATGAATGGCTGAAAAACCATGCTGAAGTAAGCGTTCACCAGCAAAATTCGCTAATGCGTGCCTTGGCAGATGCTGTGCAAAAAATGCACCTTGCAGGCGTTCAGCATCGCTCACTTTATCTTAAGCACTTATTTGTTAAGGAAAATAATACCACTTTTGAAGTCGCCACCATCGATTTTGAAAAATCGCGCATTACGGCTTTTATTAAATGGTTTCGATTGGCGGATTTAATTACACTGCATTATCGAACCGCCGATTTAAGGGCTAGCCAAAAATTGGCTTTTTTTAAACAATATTTTGGCATTTCACATTTAACAGCACCGTATAAATTTTTGTGCCGCTATTTGCATCAACAATCAATCCAAAAAAGACGCTAAAACCATGCTTTTAAACAATTCAGATAAAATTTTAATTTTGGCTTCTGCCAGCACTGGCAACAATGTTTTTTGCACGCCGGCGATAAGGTTTTTGCGCAAACATTTGCCAAACGCCACTATTGACGTGGTGGCACTGAATAAATTAAGCGCCGAAGTATTTGAAAATAGCCCTGATATTAACCATTTATTTGTGCTGAATAATTGGTTTGGCAATGCACGCGCGTTTGACCGTTTAGCCGAAAAATACAATCATCATGTTTGTTTAAATATCAATGCCTTAAAGAAAATTAAGGGCAGAGAAACCATATTAAAAGTGATTCCAGATTACATTAACGGCGTTGCGCGCGGAGAGCAGCAATTGCAGTTTGTGGCCGGTTTGGTTGGCAAACCCATTACCAATGAAGATAGGCACTATGTAATTGGCAATGGCATTGCCGGCCATTTTGCATTAAGCGGCGTTTCGCCAAAAGATACGTTAGTGAATATTCACTTGGGTTGCGGCACTACATCATTGCATGGCTGGAAATTCTTTTACAAAAACCGCGCCAATAACAATCGGTTGTGGTCGGTTGATCAATATATTGCATTGGGCCACGCCTTAATAAAGGCGAATCCCGCCATCAGAATCGTAGTAACGGGCACCAAAAACGAGGCATTTTTAGCCAAGCAGTTTCAGCAAGCGGTGCCCAACACCATTAATTTGGTGGGCAAAACCAGTGCAAAAGATGTGTTTGATTTAATGCAAGACATGGCTTTATTTATTGCGCACGATTGCGGCGTTTTTCATTTAGCGGCTGCCTCAAACGTGCCGATTGTTGGGCTATACGGGCCGACGGATGCAATCTTGGCAGGGCCATATCCAGTGCGTCCGCAGCATCATATTATTAAAGCCGAATCAATGGCGGCAATAGGCACAGCTACAGTATTAGAGGCGGCTTTAGATTTATTGCAGAAGTTTCCGCGTCTTGCAAAAGCCTGATTTACACAACATTGCCGCGCCCTGTGTGCTGGCGTTTGATCTGCCTTTGGCCGATGGCTCAATTTTAGCTATAAGCGAAATTGTGCGGGTAGTACCTAACAAACGTTTGGTGTGCAAAGCTTTTTGGAATAATCAAGCCGTGTATGCCAAACTGTTTATTGGCGCCAATGCTATTCGCTATGCGCAGCGCGATGAAAAGGGCGTGCAGGCGCTAGTGAATGCTAACATTGCTACGCCAGATTTACTGTTTTCAGGCAATGTTGAGTTGTACCAAAAACCAGCCAATATCTTAATTTTTAAAGCGATTGCCGCACAAAATGTCGATGTGCTGTATGAGCATTTGTTAAATGCCCAGCAAAAACCGGCGCGCTTACAGCTAATTTTGCAGCTTACCAGAATGGTGGCACTAATGCACAAGGCTAATTTGCAGCAAACTGATTTGTATTTTAAAAACTTTTTGCTGGATGGCGATAAGCTGTATGCCATTGATGGCGATGGGATTCAGGCGTTTTCAACATTATTTAAAAAGCGTCAAAAGCAGCGCAATTTGGCCACTTTATTATCAAAACTGGATGGGCTTGATAAAGGCTGGATTGAGGATTTATATGCGCATTATTGCAAGCAAACTGGCATTAGCTATTCAACAACTGACTATGCGGAACTCTGTGTTTTAACACAAAAAATACGTCAAAAAACCGCTAATAGCTATGCCGATAAAAAAGTATTTAGAACCTGTACCGATGTAAAAGTTAGCCAAAATTTTAATCAGTTTACAGCGTTAAGCAGCGATTTTGGCGCCAAAAATCTAAATGTAAACCAGCTGGATAGCGCGTTGGATAATGCGCAAAGTAGATTGAAAAGCGGCAACACTTGCACGGTGGGTAGAGCGGTTATTGCCAATGAGCAGGTGGTGATTAAGCGTTACAACATTAAAAATTTTTGGCATGGCCTTAAATTAGGCGTTTCAAAAAGTCGTGCGGCCAAATCTTGGGCAAACGCGCACCGTTTAACCATTTTAAATATTGCTACCGCTAAGCCGCTGGCTTTAATTGAAGCGCGCTTTGGCTACATTAAGCGACGCGCTTATTTTATAAGCGCCAATGTTGATGCCCCAGATATCGCTCAATTTTTTGCTGCTAATGTTGATGTTGAAACCAAACAAAATGTCGCGCATGAAACGGCTTTGCTGTTTTACAAACTTAATTTATTGCAAATTTCGCATGGCGATTGCAAAGCCAGTAATATTAAAATTGTAGAAGGCAAGCCAGTGTTGATTGATTTAGATAGTATGCAATCACACACTTGTGCTTGGTGGTTTGAGAAAAAACACATTAAAGACTTAAAACGGTTGATGCAGAACTGGGCCAATAACCCTGAAACCAGCGCCATATTTAAGCAGGCATTTGTGCAAGCCTATGATGAAATTGATGATTACCTGTTGCCTACGATTTTAGAGCGGGCCAAAATTGCTTAAAAGCGTTTAGTTTTAATTAAACAAGCAGGCTTTAAATTTAACAATAACGCTTAAACCAAGTAAAATACCAAAAACACACAAGAGATTAACAGCATGATTGTATTAGCATGATTACATTAGGACTCTCGGGCGCGTTAGGGCATGACGCTTCAGCCGCCATTTTAGTAGACGGCAAAATTATTGCGGCGGCAGAAGAAGAGCGCTTTATTCGCGATAAGCATGCCAAAAATAAATTTCCGTATGAGGCGGCTAAATTCTGCTTAAAACAAGCAGGCATTAAGGCCGAAGATGTGGATATTGTGGCTTTTCCGTATGCGGAAATCCCACTTAGCAGTAATGCGCGTTGGCACTACGCCAAGCGTCATTGGTATGCGCCAGACAGAGCCATTGACGCGCTTTTTAACGGTAATCGTCGTTTCCGTCGTAACCGCGATAAAAGCCTAAAATTAATGGCCGATTTGGGTTTAACCAACGCCAAATTTGTGCCTGTTGAGCACCATTTAGCGCATGCATCCAGCGCGTATCATTTAAGCGGTTTTAAAGAAAAAACCGCCATTGTGGGCATTGATGGCAAAGGTGAATACGCTACCACTTTCTTTGGCTACGGCGAAAACGGTGTCATTCACAAAATCAAAGAATTTTACGATCCAGATTCGTTAGGCGGCATGTATGGCGCTATTACCGAGTATTTGGGTTTTGAAATGCTGGATGGCGAATTTAAAGTGATGGGCATGGCGCCTTATGGCGACAGCTCTAAATATGACCTTTCGCGCTTGGTTACGTTTGAAGATGGTGATTTAAAAGTCAACACCAAGCTAGTGAATGTGGTGGGTTTGCGTCGCTATAAAGAAAACGGTCCAGATGGGAAATCTAAGGGCTACTATTTCACGCCAGAATTAATTGATTGGCTAGGCCCAAAACGCAGCGGCGATGAAATCGATAATCCGTATATTCACTATGCGGCGTCTGTGCAGGCTTTGCTAGAAGATGTGGCGCTGAAAATGATTGATTATTATTTGGGCGATATCATTAAAGAAACCGGCAAAATTGTGATGGCAGGTGGCGTTGCGCTTAATGTTAAGCTTAATCAGCGTATTATTAATATGCCGCATGTTAAAGAATTATTTGTGCAGCCTGCGTCTGGGGATAACGGTACATCATTAGGCGCCGCTACTTATGCCGCGCACTTGGCAGGTGAAACCATTCATAAAATGGAACACGCCTATTTAGGCCCAGCCTACAGTAGCGAAGAATGTGTTGCCGCCTGCGTTGCGCATCCCAATAAGCCGATATTCACTAAGGTTGAGAATTTCCCTCAAAAAGCAGCAGAATTATTGGCGGCCGGCAACCCGTTAGCATGGCTGCAAGGCCGCATGGAATTTGGCCCACGTTCATTGGGCTGTCGTAGCATTTTGGGTGACCCAAGTTTTCCTGGCGTGGCCGATAGAATTAACGCGCAGATTAAATACCGCGAACGCTGGCGCCCATTTTGCCCCAGCATGTTAGATACAGTGGCGCCCGAAATATTGCAAACCAATCATCCTGCGCCGTATATGACGTTTACTTTTGATGTGGCGGAAAGTTGGAAGTCGCGCATCCCAGAAGTAGTGCATGAAGATGGCACGGCACGCGCGCAAGTGGTGACGCATGCCACCAACCCGCGTTATTACGAATTAATTGAGCATTTAGAAAAATTGCGTGGCAACGCGGTGGTACTGAACACTTCGTTAAATCGCCGTGGCGAGCCGATGATTTGCAGCCCAACTGACGCGCTTAATATGTTTTATGGCTGCGATTTAGAATATTTAATGATGGAAGATATTTTAGTCACCAAAAAATAAACGCAAGCCAATGTCGGCAAGAAGCATTGAATTCATTGGCTTGTAGCTTAGTTTTGATAGTGATTGTCTGCAAATAAAAGCCGTTTGTGGTTTGACGAAATAGCCCCAATTAGCGATAATCGGGGTGTTAGGTTTTATTTAAATAATTATTATAAAAAGTGACTGCACAAAATATCCATGAAACAATCCATAGTAGAAGTTACCGAACGTATCATTGAACGCAGTCGCCCCACTCGAACTGCTTACCTGCATCGTGTTGATGAAACCATTAACCGCGCTAAAGGTGCCGATAGACTGGGTTGCGCTAACGTAGCGCATGCTGTTGCGGCTTTGCCTAGCAACGATAAGTTTAAGATTGTGGTTGAAAAAGCGCCGCATATCGGCATTGTCACCGCTTATAATGAGATGCTTTCTGCGCATCAACCTTATGTTAATTACCCCGATATTTTGCGTGATGAAGCGCATAAATTAGGTGCAACTGTGCAAGTGGCAGGCGGCGTACCAGCCATGTGTGATGGCATTACGCAAGGCGAGCCGGGCATGGAATTGTCACTATTCAGCCGCGATAATATTGCCATGGGCACGGCTATTGCCTTATCGCACGACGTATTCGACGCCGCTTTAATGCTAGGCGTGTGCGATAAAATCGTGCCAGGTTTACTGATTGGCGCATTGCATTTTGGCCATCTACCAACAGTATTTGTGCCAGCTGGCCCAATGAGCACAGGCTTAGATAACACCGCAAAATCAAAAGTGCGTGAAAAATATGCGCAAGGTTTGGTTGGTCGCGAAGAATTATTTGCTTCAGAATCAGCCGCTTATCATGGCGCAGGCACTTGTACATTCTATGGCACCGCAAACAGCAACCAAATGTTACTAGAAGCCATGGGCTTGCATGTACCAGGCGCTGCGTTTATTCATCCACACGATGGCTTGCGTGAAGATTTAACCCGCGAAGCAGTGCGCTTGGTGTTAAACAACACGCGTAAAAACAATTTTATCCCTATTGGCAAGCTGGTAGACGAACATGTGATTGTGAACGCAATGGTGGCGCTATTAGCCACTGGTGGCTCAACTAATCACCTTATTCACTGGGTGGCGGTTGCACGCGCGGCAGGTATTATTATCGATTGGACCGATTTCCATTACCTTGCAAAAGGCACGCCATTGTTAGCTAGTGTTTATCCAAATGGTAAAGCTGACGTGAATGAATTCCAACAAGCCGGTGGCCCAGGTTTTGTAATTCGCGAATTAATTGAAGGCGGCTATATGTACCCAGATGTGTACACAGTCGCCAAAGGTGGCTTGCGCGAATTCGGCAAAAAACCGGTTAAAGAAGACGGCAAATTGGTATGGAAAGATTATCCAGCTGAAAGCGGCGATGAAACCGTGGTACGTACAGCTGCGCATCCATTCAACGAATCAGGCGGATTACGTTTATTAAAAGGCAATTTAGGCCGTAGCGTGATTAAGATTTCTGCCGTGCCAGAAGATCGCCATATTATTGAAGCACCGGCCATTGTATTCGATGCGCAAGAGGAGTTGCTATCAGCATTTGACCGTGGCGAATTAGAAAGAGATTTTGTAGCGGTGGTGCGTTTTCAAGGCCCAAAAGCCAACGGCATGCCAGAGCTACATAAATTAACACCGCCATTAGCTGTGTTGCAGAATAAAGGTTTTAAAGTAGCCATTGTGACCGATGGCCGCATGAGTGGCGCATCTGGCAAAATTCCAGCAGCGATTCATTTAAGCCCAGAAGCCAGTGCAGGCGGCGCCATTGCTAAAATTCGCACCGGTGATATTGTGCGTTTAAATGCCAGCGTAGGTACGCTAAACGTGTTGGTGGATGAAGACACATGGGCAGACCGCGAAGCAGAAGAATTATCGGATGCGAAACGCAGCATTAATTCGCACGGCATTGGGCGTGAGTTGTTTGGTGGGATGCGGAAGAATGTACTTAGTGCCGAAGAAGGCGCCATCACTTGGTTATAAACTTTGCAAATCGACTGATAACGGCGTTGCGCTTTAAGTTTATTTATTGGACTTGCCGTACTATTCGTACTGTCTGCGTTCATGCGCCTTGTTCTCAGCCGATTATCAAAGTTTAAGCTTTAGTTGCAGTTGTTAGGCTCTAATTTGAATATAGCAAATAATCTAATAACAATAAAAATGTAACAAATAAAATCCCCTCGCCCTTTAAGGGAGAGGGCTAGGGTGAGGGTGAAATCTTTCACGTACAATATTTTAACAATAGGTAAACGTATGATTAATACATTAGATTTGGCCAAACAAGGCCCAGTAATTCCAGTAATTGTAATCAATAACGTTGAAGATGCCGTGCCAATGGCAGAAGCGTTGTTAGCAGGCGGTATTCGCGTGCTTGAGGTAACGTTGCGTTCATCTTGCGCATTGCAAGCAATGGAGCAAATTGCAAAACACGTACCAGATGCGATTTTAGGCTCAGGCACTGTGCGCAATTTAAAAGATGCACAAGCGTCATTGGATGCAGGCTGTCAATTTGCGGTAAGCCCCGGTTATACAGCAGAGCTAGGCCAATTTGCACGCAAAATTGGTTTGCCATTATTGCCAGGCGTATCAACTGGTTCAGAAATCATGATGGCAAATGCCGATGATTACTTCTTCTTAAAGTTATTTCCAGCCGTTGCGGTTGGCGGTATTAACCTGTTAAAAGGTTTTGCCGGCCCATTTGGCGATGTAAAATTTTGCCCAACAGGCGGCGTAACGGTTGATTCTGCCCCACAATTCTTAAGCTTGCCAAACGTAGTCGTTTGCGGCGGCACATGGTTAACACCAGCCGACGCCGTAGCGCGCAAAGATTGGGCGCACATTACTAAATTAGCCAAAGAAGCCAGCGCCATTAAACCAGCGTAATTATTATTGCGCTTTAAAATTAGGGTTTGTGGTCACCACAAGCCCTTTTTTATTTCGCGTTAAATACGCGAAATAATGACGATAAAACTAAAAACTAAAAATGAGGATATTTGTTTGCAAGTAGATTTAACAAAATATAAAACCATCGTATTCGATTGCGATGGCGTGATTCTGGACTCAAACGTAGTGAAAACAGAAGCCTATTTTCGCACGGCTAAAAATTTAGGCGCTAATGATGCCCAAGCCCAGCAATTGGTGGATTATCACGTAAAATTAGGCGGCATTTCGCGTTATCACAAGTTTGATTGGTATGTGCGCGAAGTATTAAAACAGCCAGTTAGCGATAAAGTGATTCAAGTACTATTAGACGAATTCAGCCGCGAATTAGAAGAAGGGTTGATGCATTGCACCATTACAGATGGCTTGCAGGCCTTACGTGAAGCCACTAAAGACGCCAAATGGATGATACTTTCTGGTGGCGATCAACAAGAAATTCGCGATTTATTTGCCAAGCGTGATTTAGCCAAGCATTTTGATGGCGGCCTATTTGGCAGCCCAGATAACAAAGACACCGTTTTAGCGCGCGAAAAAGCCAATGGCCATTTGCAAATGCCTGCTTTATTTATTGGCGATAGCAAATACGATCATGAATCGTCTACTAACGCAGGCTTAGATTTTATTTTTGTTAGCGATTGGACAGAAGTGCCGGATTGGCAAGCCTACTGCGCCGAAAATAAAATTAAAGTATTATCTTCTATAAGCCAACTTCTTTAGTCATTAAAAACCGTTAGCTTAGTAAAAGTTCTGAGCTGCATCAAT
>Ga0326733_1000196_pt1 | contig 19539 bp, 13 predicted proteins | sample 14_GP2_308_FD_207946 | JGI IMG/M metagenome (GOLD analysis project Ga0326733, IMG submission 207946) | Glacier ice microbial communities from Ngari, Tibet, China - 14_GP2_30.8 | ecosystem: Environmental > Aquatic > Freshwater > Ice > Glacier | place: China: Ngari, Tibet | collected 2018-07-17 | reverse complement strand
CCGAATGAACGGCTATGATATTACGCCTGATCCGATGGGATATCCGGAAGCGTATTACACCCCTCCCATGGAAGTAGTTGACCGCATTGAAATTGTGCGTGGCGCTTCCTCTCTGCAATATGGTCCGCAGTTTGGAGGATTAATGAATTTTGTCTTGCGTAAGCCAGATATTTCAACCCGACTTACTTTTGAATCTCAAAACACAGTGGGTAGTAACGGACTCTTTAGTACGTTTAACTACATTGGAGGTACGGAAGGCCGATTGAGCTATACCGCATATTATCAAAAGCGTGTGGGCAATGGATGGAGGGATAATGGTTATTACAATACCGATCATGCTCATATTGAATGGAGTTATGCGATCAATAAAAAATTGAAATTGAGTACTGAACTCACCTACATGACTACCAAAAGTCAGCAACCTGGTGGCTTGGGTGATACACAATTCCAACAGAATCCCCGTCAAAGTTTGCGGAGCCGCAATTGGTTCAGTACTCCTTGGTTTATCCCATCCCTTAGTGCAGAATACATTGTCAATGATAAAACCAAACTGAGCTGGAAAACCTTTGGAACCTTTGCTGAAAGAAATAGTGTAGGATTCGTCAAGGCAATTAATACTGCTGACGACTTAAGCAACCGGCAGGTCGACAGAGATTATTATACAACCTATGGAACTGAATTACGATTACTTACAGATTATCGCCTGCTTGGATTAAACAATACTTTAGCCACAGGCCTTAGATTTTTTAAGGGCCAGATTGACCGAAAACAGTTAGGGAAAGGAGATTCGGGAAGCGAGATGAATTACGAATTGGTGAATGAAATATATGCCCGCGATTTAGATTTTAAAAACATTAACCGGGCTGCTTTTGCGGAAAACATTTTCCGCATTAATAAAAAATTACTGTTCACCGCCGGACTGCGGGTCGAAAACATCAATTCCCAGATGGAAGGGCGATTTAATATAGTGAATGGACAAGCCATTAACTTAAGTCCCGCTACACGCCAGCGCAACTTCTTCCTTTTTGGTGCCGGTGCGGAATACCATATTACGCCACGGTCCGAATTTTATTCGAATTTTTCACAGGCTTACCGTCCTGTTTTGATTTCCGACCTGACACCACCTGCAACAACAGATGTAATTGACCCAGAATTAAAAGATGCCAAAGGCTACAATCTGGATATTGGATACCGCGGAAAAGTGGGCAATTATCTGAATTTTGATATAGATTATTTCAACCTGAATTACAATAATCGGATTGGAACTATCACCCAAATAACCGATGGTCGAAGTTTCCAGTACCGAACTAATTTAGGCCGATCGGTCAGTAAGGGCTTTGAATCGTATATAGAATTCGATCCGGTATCCGCTTTCATGTCGAGCCCAAAAGCCGGAAATCTAAGCCTATTTGCCTCTCTGGCTTTTATAGATGCTACATATCGCGATTTTAAAACGACCACTGTTACCAACGGGCAAATCACTATGGGTAACCTTGCAGGAAATCGGGTAGAGAATGCACCTGCCCAAATTCATCGATTTGGAGCAACCTATGCCAAAAAGGGATTTTCAATCACCTGGCAACTAAGTAAAGTTGGGGAGACATACGCTGACGCAGCAAACACCAAAATTGCTAATGCCGCAGCAACTACTGGTCTGATACCCTCCTATCAGGTACAAGATGTATCTGCAAGCTTCAAGTTTCTTAAAAATTACAATCTAAAGGCCGGTGTAAACAACCTGGCAGATGAACACTATTTTACCCGCCGTTCAGGAGGATATCCAGGTCCCGGAATTTTACCTTCGGATGGACGTATATTTTATATTTCCGGTGGGATAAAATTCTAATAGCTATACCTTAACCTGAGTATCAAATCGTAAGTATAGATATCCAAGAATACAAAATGAAAAACTTTCAAATCAAAACATATTCATGCGTCATTATGACGATGTTATTCAACCTAATATGTTATTCAGTATCCGCCCAATCAGACCCAATAACCATAGAAGACAAAAAAGTTAAAGCTAAAATTTTGCACCTGGATAGTCTTTTCTGGAAAACTTATAATGAATGTAAAACCGAAGAAAGTGGTCAGTTTTTGGCTAATGACGTTAAGTTTTACCATGATAAAGGTGGAATAACAAATGGACGGGAAGCATTAGTAGCCAGCATACGGGATAATGTTTGCGGCAACAAGAATTCACGTTTACGGAGAGAAGCAGTAGAAGGAACTGTTAAAGTGTATCCTCTAAGAAACGGAAGTACAATTTATGGGGCAATTATTTCAGGCGAGCATGTTTTTTATGTCACAGAGACGGGTAAGCCTGAAATGAAAGACGGGCTTGCCCGGTTTACTCAAGTTTGGCTATTGAAAAACAATGAATGGAAGATGTATGATATCTTAAGTTACGACCATGGGCCTGCAGATAGAAAACAGAAATAATCTACTCTTTCCTTCCGGGAGCTATCGGAAAGGTCAGGGAAAAAGAGATAGATACCGGGCGGAAGGCTAAACTTTTCCGCGTTAGTTTATTTTAAAAATTCCATAGGAGTAACTATGGGTAAATTTGAAGCGGAATGCGTCATTAGCTTTTTATCAAATGTTATGTAATAGTCTATTTTATGCTGAAGGGCCGAATAGTATTGAATAGCATCTTCAATATCTGAAATACTGGAATTTAATGCCATAACAACACTATTATGCTTGCAATCGATCACTCCCACCTCGTACAAAAGCCCAAGTAAGATTTTTATTGTGGTTTCTTTACCGTATTCCTTTTGCAAGAAATATCCACAAATTTGAATAATCGAAGTTGAAGTAAAGGCTTTTATCGTCCCGCTTTCTGCCCGGACAAAAATATCTCTAACAAATTCCCGGTTTTGGCGTTGGAGAAAATATTCAAGTAAAACGTTGGCGTCGAGAAAGAGTTTAGAGGCCATATTTTTCTGCTTTACCTTCGTAGTACTCTTCCTTTAAATTAATGCTTCCGGAAGTTTTAGATTTCGGCAATTGATCAATCATTTCAACAAAACCCCCCTTTGGGTTAGGTTTCAAAATACCCCGAAAATAGTGCTCAACTATTTGAGAAATACTCTTGTTTTGTTGTATTGCGTGTCTCTTCATCTGGTTCAGGATGTCCTCGTCTATCGTAATATTCAATTTGGATTTCATGTAGCTAATACACGTATAAAATAATTTTAATGCGTATAGTTCTATTTGTAAATTTAAATTATGGAAAAAAAATGAAAGGGACGAAGGTTTGTAAATGATGGGTTTTATGATTTAGCTAACGGTAACGTTGATGGTCGATTTTTGCGAGATCCCTCTCCGCATATGAAACGAAGGCTCCATCAATCGCATTCTTATTGTCTTTCCACAATCATAAATCTTATCCTGAAATCTCTCATAAAATTGGTATCAAAATAAGTTTCTGTGTATATTTATTATATGCCAAAGCTATGATCTCAATTCAAAATTTGTCGCTTTCTCTCCTTACTTTAATCTTAGCTGTATTTATATGGGAATACAAGCCGGTTAACGAAACAAGTCAGTATCAAAATAATCAGGACGCTGACATTAAAGTATATGGCCCTTATCGCGCTATTAAACTTCCGATCACCAAAGGGGTTAAAATTGGTAATCCCATTCAAATTTCCCTTGGTCCAAAAAAGTTATTATTTGCGATGAATCAGACCGGAGAGGTTTACACACTCCACGACTCGGACGGGGATGGATTGGAAGACAGTACAGCCTTATATTGTCACGTAGGCGACTTTGGTTTGCGATCTCCCGCGGGCTTTGCCTATCAAGACAACACCGTTTACATTGGAACGGCCCAACAAATCAGGGCATTCAAGGATTTAAATAATGACGGAAAGGCCGATACCAGTTGGAGTTTCTTTAATAAAATACCAAATAGCGAACATCCTTATGAATGGACCAGTGGATTACAGTTCGGGCCTGATGGCTGGCTATATGCGGCTTTTGCATCCGATTCATGGAATGCGGGTGCAGCACCCGATCCCAGTGGAAGTCGAGGCAGCATAATTCGGATCTCCCCTGATGGAAAAACATCTGAGATTGTGGCTAAGGGAATTCGATCTGTACCGGGTATGGACTTTAACTCTTTTGGTGATTTATTCTTTACCGATAACGAGGGCGGTGGAAATCCGACAGAAGAGTTGAACCGGCTGGAAATCGGTGCATTCTATGGTCATAACAAGAAGAAATATCCTTCTGATTCTGGGAGAGTCAAAAAGCCAGATTTAAGTTTAATTTCTGAAGTTGCTCCATCTTCAATTGATTTTAATGAATTGAATAATGATTTTGGGGGCACAGGTGGTGATCTCTTCGTCTCCTACTATGGACCCGGAGAGCGCTGGAACCGCGGAGCGGTTAGCAGAGTGGTTGTAACACGTCAGCCAGACAAAACTTACCAGTTTAAGGAGTATACTATAGCCGATATCCCGAAGGTCTCTGATCTCGCTTTTGGAAAAGATGGCAGCCTGTATCTCTCACTTCATGGTAAGGCAGACTATTGGTATAACTCAGTATTTAAGGAGCAGGGTGGATTCTTTAAACTTATTTATGACCCTGCAAGTAAATCGAAAGGCAATTATAATAGGGTAAAGGAGGTAAAATCATTTTCCCAAAATTCGCTTGAATTGGGAAAGCAGCTTTTTGCAGAATCAGCGTGTTTAGGTTGCCATCAGGTGGACGGAAAGACCGAATTATTAGGCCCAAATCTAAAAGATGTTTCTAAAAACTTTTCCAATGCTGAAATACTGGAGTCGATACAATTCCCCTCCAGACAAATAAAACCGAGTATGGCCGGCGTTCGTTTAACTAAGAAAGACGGGTCTATTCTACTGGGTCGCGTTATTAATTCTGAAAATGATCAGTTGTCATTCATGGTTTTAGGCAATCAGATAGTCAATGTAAAAAAGACTGAGATAGAAAAAATGGAGAATCAATCAAAATCTCTTATGTACGAAAATTTACTGTCTGGCATGACCGAAGAAAAGCGTAATGCTTTACTCGATTACCTTGCGAGTTTAAGTAAGGATTAATAAGTAATCCGGTATAAAGTCCAAACTTTTAGTGTGTGCGTTATTATTCAGAAAGCAAAGAGATAAAGCCCTTTATTTTTTCTTTCCCGTTGCCCAGATCAAGCAGGTAATAATAAGTTCCTTTTGGTAGAACGGAGCCCTTAGAAGTACCTTGCCAGTCATTATTATAGCTTTTAGTATTATAAACCACCCTACCGTTCTGATCCATAATCCATAATTCATTTGCCGGAAAATATTCAATGTTTCTGGCCACAAATGAATCATTTATACCATCGGAGTTTGCAGTGATTAAATTGGTACATTTTACAGGAAGGGTATCTACGACTTTTATTTCAATCCGGCCCTCATTGATACACCCCTCATTGCTAATGCAGTTCACACTGTATATTCCGCTTTCCACAGCTTTTATAGTGAAACTGCTATTCTTCTCATTTTCAATTAATTTATTATTAAAGTACCATTGAAATTTGCCTTTACCACTAGCCAGCAGAACAGTAGAGTTTTCCCGCAATATGGTCGAGCCTTTCTCTGAAAAAATTTGGATTGGGCTGTTGGCTGTAACATTAAATGTATAGTTATAAATCGCAGAATCCACTCCTCCATTAAGAAGGCCGCCATCGTCTTTAATGATGATCTGAAGATCAATATGCTTAGTCAATTTGCTTGTTACGTTGTAACTCAACTGCGAAGTTCCATTTACAGGCTGGCTAATTTCAACAGTAGCTTGTGACATTGCACCATTTAATTTTACATAGACTTTGGCAGTTTGGTTAATTTCTTGTCCGGCTGTTATACCGTTAATCTGGAGTATGCCTTTGGAACAAATGGTCTCATTTTGAATTGGCATCATTTGCGGCCTTTCATTCACATCTATTACCGCAGGATTTATAATTTTCTCCACTGATTCGCCATAAGCACTTGTTGATTTGACCCGTATGGAAAACTGACGTTTTTCTTCATAGTCTAGAACTTTGCGCGTTACAATTGAATTCCCTACAATTTCAAACAGACTGTTGTCAGTAGCCCCATCTCCATTCACTAGTGTAAAAGCTACTGGCTTTTTGCCTTCTTTTAGTTGCTGTAACTTAGATGCTATTGTACCGGCTGGCATGTTTTCGAGCAAAGGCAAAAAGTTTGCATCAAACTGAGCTTCGCCGCTCGGCAGAACTTTCAAATTACCGGGCTGGTATTTCAAAGTATAGTTTTTGGCATCTCCGCCGCTAATAGTTATCGCATACGTCCCAATCATGGAACCTTCTGTTGATTCACAGCTTATTGTGGGTAATTTTACAAGACTACCTACGCTTTCGCCATTCACAAATCCTATGTAATGATAAGTGAAAGTAGGATTCGGTGTACCCGCAATTTTTGTTTGATCGTTCACTTTGATGCTCAAGCTGGCTTTTTGAAGAGTTATGGAGCCGGTTTCCAATGTTATCTGGTAATTGTTGCCCAAGCTTAAAGACCCTAATGAAATAGCATATACTCCAACGGTGTCACCCTTAGCCTTTGCTAATTCACCCGAAAATTTATCACCATTAACCAGATTCCCTGCTGTGATATCAAATTTTAAAAAAGGCTCTTTCTCCCCGTAGGTCATTGTCAGGCCGGCATGCGGTTTTACGGAAATAGTCCTCTGCTGGATCACCAGGGCTTGCATTAGCCGTGCTGGGAGAAAATGATCATCACCATTCTGAATTGCAAAAATGCTTGTTTTTCCAGCGCTTAAAATTCGTGCTGAATCTCCGCTGATAGAGAGCAGGTTCGGGTCATCAGTAGAATAGGTAATCGGGAGACCATCTTTTGAATGTGAAGGGCCAAGTTTAAACACGGGATCACCGTATGTCTTTTCAGCCGGAGCAATAAAGGCCAACGTTTGTTTTTCCTTTAGTTTAGTTGTAAAACTCCAGGTCGCTGACGACGAGGAATTCCTATCAAATAAGTTGTTAGAAGTATCTCTTACAATTCCGTTGCCGGCATAAATTTTGAGCAGTGTGGCCGCTGGCAAGTCTTTTACAGTTAATACTAAAGTCTTTTGGTCAGCTGATAGGCTGATCTGTCTGGCCGCAACTGCTTTTGCAATTTCGTACTTCTTAATGATCTCATTTTTATTGTAAATGCTGATAGATCCAGAATCAGATAGTCTTATTTGCTCATCAAAAGTTAAACTGATATTCGTTTTGTGATCTACAGCCAAGGACAAGTCTACCGGAGTAGTGCTTATTATTTTCGGACCGATCTTATCTTTTACAACTAAAATAGCCTCCTGAATAGTGCTTCCATTAATATTGGTGGCCTTTAAGGTAACCTTATACGTTCCCACGTCGGATTTCGCAGGAATAGCGTACAGTCTGTTTTCGATAACTTCCTTGATATTATGATTATGATAATCAGCGACTACTAAACTTCCGTTTTTAAGAAAGCAAATGCCGGTAGGGTTATTAAAACTAGCAGCAGTGACCTCAGATTTTGAACCAGTTTCCAAACTGGTTTTAATAGTACTTACCTTTCCGGAAGTGCTGATTTTGCGAATAGAATTATTCAGCTGATCAGTCACATATAAATATCCTTCAGGGCTAATAACCAAAGCAGAAGGATATTTAAATGAAGCCTGTTGCCCAATGCCGTCGTCGTTGGAAAAGTTTCCGTTCCCAGCCACTGTACTAACATCTCCGGAAGGGCTTATTTTACGAATCCGGTTATTGACCTGATCTGCAACATATATAAATCCCAAATTATCCACAGCGATTCCTGTAGGGGCGTTAAATTTAGCTTCATTCGCATTTCCATCAGCAAATCCTACTTTCCCGCTACCTGCAAGGGTAGAAACAAGTCCATCCGGGCTAATCACTCTGATCAGGTTGTTGCCACGATCAGCCACGTAAATGAAGCCCTTAGCGTCAATACAAATACCTGCCGGCAATTTGAAACTGGCTTCTTTTCCTTTGCCATCGGTTGCGCCTATTTTTTGGCCCCCAGCAAAAGTTATCACTTCTCCTAAAGGGCTTATCCTCCGTATGACGTGATTATTTTGATCAGAGATGTAAATATTGCCTTGCTGGTCAATAGCAATACCTGAAGGGGTATCAAAACGCGCGTCAACGGCCGAACCATCTTTATATCCTGAGGAAACATTACCGGCTACTGTTGACACTTCACCCTCGGGACTGATTTTCCGGATCCGATTATCAACCTGATCAGCGACAAAAATGGTACCCGTTGAATTTGAAGTAAGGGCATAAGGAGCATAGAAACCTGCTTTGTTTGCTTCCCCGTTCGAGAATCCTATTTTTTCAGTGCCGGCGTAAACGCTTGTCAGGAATTCTGATTGAAAACTAAGCCAGTCAGGTTTGCTTATGATATTGATTTTAGTTTCCAGGTCCATAGGAGACACAGCCTTCACCGAACTTTCATACTCACGGCCGTAATTAACTTCTGCAGCAATTGTGGTGATAAATCGCGGTAAGCCGGCTCGTGTAAGTGTAGAATCTTTTAAGCCTGATTCACCTGCCGTATTGCCGAGACTATTAACCGATATGAAGCTCATTATGACAATCAGTGAAAACGAAACCGCGTTGATAATCCAATTACAAGGACGATTTTTGTCTGGCATACCTGGATTGCTTCTGAGTCTGTCGACGCAGAAGAATTTCCAAATAATTGTTGTTAAACCAGCCATACCCTTTGTTGTGATGATATTGAATAGGATTTCGCGTATCAGATTGAAGAACCATTTATTTCATATCAATAGTAAATAATCTGGCTTGCCAGCTAAATAGTACTTGACATCATAATCATGTAGTACAAACAATGACAAGAAACTGTCGAAAGAGAATTCTGCGATTGGGCTAGGTTTACACCGCCGGAAACAATAGAGATGCTGCTAATAAACTTTCCCTGGGGCGGCAATAAGTTTGAGTTTATTATTATTTTCGGTTACCTTGTAATTAAGGTTGTTTTAAGCCAAATATTAATGTGGAAAAACAATCGGGTTTCAGTCGTGGCCCTGAAAAAATACTTCCGTTCTGGAAAATCATTTATTGATGCTATTGATTATACTGAAAGCAAGATGAAAGAAGAAAATATTGGTCCTAATCGACCCAACGTGGACCCTTCTGAAAATTCAAAGATTATCAAATCTTTACATCGAATGTCTAAAGCTGAGCTGATTCAAGCCTACCAGGAACTTGCTCTTCAATACAAGGAAAAGGAAAAAAGGATCGCCGAACTGAATACTGCCGATATAATTGAACTTAATGCTAAGGAGTCTGTCCTATCAGATGCAATAGATATTACAAAAAGAAAGCGTGCTGAAAAGAAGTTGTTGCAGTTGAATAAAGAATTGGAACAGAGGGTGGCGGAAAGAACAGAAAAATTAGCTGCCAGTGAAGACCTGCTTCATAAATCAAATGCGCTTGCACGAATAGGTAGCTGGGAAGTTGATTTGTTAAAAGCAACTATTTACTGGGATAATATTACCAGAGAAATTCACGAAGCGGACAATGGTTTTACGCCTGACCTGGCAACAAGTATAAATTTTTATAAAGAAGGTCAAGGTCGCAAACTAATTACCCAAAAAGTAAACGAGGCCATTGAACAGTGCAAGCCCTGGGACTTGGAGCTTGAGATCGTAACGGCAAAAAACAACGTACGATGGATACGGACAATAGGAGAACCTGAAATTATTAATGGAAAATGTGAAAAGATCTATGGTAGTTTTCAGGATATCAGTCAACAAAAAGTTAATGAAGAAAAAATTAAGAAAATCAGCCGACTGTATCTATTCATAAGTGAAATCAATCAGATGATCGTTAGGTTATCTGATGAAGCCACTCTTTTTGCAGAGACATGCCGCATTGCAGTTGAACTGGGTACATTCAGGATGGTCTGGATCGGAATGATCGATGAAGCCACTAAAAGAGTAATCCCCGTTAATGTCGCAGGCGAAGAGTTGGGGTACTTGTCTAATTTAACAGGAATATCAGCAGCTGATGTGCCTAAAGGAATGGGCCCAACAGGGACTGCAATAAGAGAGGGGAAATATATTGTATGTAATGATATCGAAAACGATCCGCGTATGTTGCCCTGGAAAAATGCGGCCTTGGAACGTGGTTATTTGTCCAACATAGCTCTGCCTATAAAGAAATCTGGCAAAGTTGTGGGTGCAATAACTTTTTACGCATCAGAAAAAAACTTTTTTGATATTGAGGAAATTAACATGCTGGAAAAAGCAACCGCGGATGTGGCTTTCGCCCTTGAACTTTTTGATAAAGAAAGAGACCGACGGAAAGCTGAAACAGCTTTAGAAATATCCAATGAACGTTTGCTGATCGCGCAGGAAATTAGCCATATAGGTTATTGGGAGCAAGATTTAATTACCGGGCAACGCTATTGGTCGGAAGTAATGTTTAAAATTTTCGGCATCAAAAAAACAATGAATGTCAATGATATGGAAACGTTCATGAAATTCGTTCATCCTGAAGACAGGCAAAAACTTATTGACAGCCATACTGCGATGATTGAAAGAAATATTCCTCAGAATTTGGAGTTTCGTATCATTCAAAAAGATGGAAGTATCAAATATTTAATTTCTAAAGCAAAGGTAATTTTAGATACCAATTGGCTGCCTATACGCCTTGAAGGAACTCAACAGGACATTACCGAACGAAAAAATGCCGAAAATAAACTGGTTGAAAGCGAAAACTATCTACGAATCATTTTGGATACCGAGCCAGAATGTGTGAAAGTGCTTAATAGGAATGGTGAGCTAGTATCTATGAATCCAGCTGGTCTGGCAATGATAGAAGCAGACAATAAGGAACATGTATTGGGCCACCGGATGATGGAACTGGTAGACAAAAAATACCAGGTAGGCTTTAAGCGGTTAACTAACGAAGTTTTTAAGGGCAACTCTGGCGCCTTTGAATTTGAAATTACCGGGCTAAAAGGGGGGCGTCGCTGGATGGAAACACACGCAGTTCCGCTTAAAGATTCATCCGGAAAAATAATAAATTTATTGGGAGTAACCCGCGACATTACTGAACAAAAAAAAGCAGAAGAAGAGAGGAATAAAACAACAGAACAAATCCGCATCTTAATAACACACCTCCAAACTATCCGTGAGGACGAACGCAAACGCATTGCGCGGGAAATACATGATCATATGGGGCAACAACTATCAGCTATAAAAATGGATGCTGTGTGGATTGACAAGCAAATTTCTGCCGAACAATTTGCCCTGAAAGGCAAACTGCAAAACATTATTGAATTACTGGACGAAAGCCATCTGTCGGTACATAAAATTTTAAACGAACTGCGGCCCACTGAGCTTGATAACCATGGATTATTGGAAGTTCTGCAATGGCTGGGGAAGCAATTCACAGAAAGCACCGGGACGCCAGTACATTTTGTATCCAATCTAAGTAATATTAACTTGCCACAGGAAATTTCAGCCTGCATTTTCAGGGTTTATCAGGAAGCTTTAACCAATATCATGCGATATGCCGGGGCTGGTAAAGTGGTAAGTTCATTGAGTGTTATTAATGAAAAAATTGTCCTGACCATTGAAGATGATGGAAAGGGATTTAATATAGATTTAATGCAAAATAAAAAATCATTTGGGCTTCTTGGGATGAAGGAAAGAGTACATTCACTAAATGGAAAAATCGATTTTGTTTCCTCGCCTGGCAAAGGAACAAAGATTTTGATTGGTTTACCGTATAAAAAGACTTTGTTGTAAATTGTCTGGAGGAGCTTGACAAAGAAAATATTATCGCTATGAAACGAATTCTTCTGGCCGACGACCACAGCTTTATACGCCGTGGCCTTATACAAATACTGAAAGATGAATACCCCGCCGCTGAAATTACCGAAGTGGGAGACGGTGAATCTGTGATAAGAGAAGTTACGACTAATGATTTTGACCTGGTTATTTCAGATTTGGATATGCCGGGTATATCCGGTTTAGATACACTGCAACAAGTAAAACTAATAAAGCCAGATCTGCCGGTTTTGATACTCAGTGTGTTTACCGAGGATTTGTATGCCGTACGAGTTCTGAAAGCAGGAGGAGCTGGTTATTTGAATAAAAACGCAGCCCCATTTGAATTGATCAATGCTATTCACCGCATTGCTTTAGGAAAAAAATACATCACCCCGGAGATAGCTGAAAAATTATTAATTAATTTTGACACTGCCAAACAGCCCCATGAACTCCTCACCAACCGCGAGCTGGAAGTTTTCAGACAATTGGCCGAAGGGAAAACAGTGACCCAAATTGCTCAGTCCCTTTCTTCGGCCATCACCACGGTAAGCACACACCGCAGCCGAATCCTTGAAAAACTGGGTTTAGCTACAAATTCAGAACTTACCCGCTATGCCCTTGCCCATCACATTATTAAAGACGTTGATCTGTAAAAGCCCGCGGTTACTCCCCTTCTTCTTAACTCGATTGCAGTAGTTGTATTACTACCTCTTAATACAGCTCTGTACTATCAAACAAAGAATCTTACTGCTATTCGCTTGCTCCTTGAATAGGCCGTTATTTGTGCTTATAGAAAAGCATGATGACGATCCTTATTACAGACAGATCTGCTCAGATAATTGAAAGGTTGGAAAGTTTTGTTTTAGAAGCTGATAGTGAATTAATAATATTCAAATCGAAAACCTTTGGAGAAACCAGAGTATTATTTGATGAATTCAAGCCGGATGTGGTTTTATAAGACATAGAAATACGAGCCAATAAAGCTTTTGATCTACTAAAGCACATAAAGGAATTGCATAACAAAACTATTGTTGTCGCATTATCAACATTTGCTACTCGTAAAATCAGAGAGCAAAGCGAAAAACTAGTGGCTGATTATTTTCTCGACAAGTATCATGAGTTTGAAAGGATACCAGCAATTATTAAAAAAATTGGCGAAGAAAGAAAATTTACGGGTTAGATTATAAAAAAAATAAGCACCATTTGAGATGCAAAAAAAGATAAAGCAATTATCTGGATCAAATCAAGACGAAAAGGAGAAAAAAGACAATCTTCTTTCCATTCTCGCTGCTAAAACGTTCAGAAAAAAGTCAGCTTTAGAACTGATTAACGCTTATAAAGAACTCGCTTTTCAAAATGAAGAAAAAGAAGCACGGGCACTTGAATTGATCTCGATAAACGATGATCTGAAACTTGCACAAACCGGCTTAAGCGAAGTTAATAAAGAGTTAGAAGCCTTTACCTATTCCGTTGCGCATGATCTCCGGGCACCGCTCCGGGCTGTAAACAGCTATGCACAAATACTTCAGGAGGACCATAGTGAATCCCTGAATGCCGATGGAAAGCAGGTATTGCAGCATATACGTTCCAACGCAATCAAAATGGGAGCCCTGATAGATGAACTGCTTTCCTTTTCGCGCCTTGGCCGCAAAGAAATTGACCGTATTGACGTTGATATGAATGAGTTAATAAAAAGCATTCTTGATGATCCAATAGTTAAAAATGACCTTCGTGCGACATTAAATGTGGCCCAACTGCCGTTAGTAAAAGCAGATAGTGCGTTATTACGTCAGGTGCTTGTTAATTTAATATCCAATTCTATAAAATACTCTTCCAAAAAAGAGCACCCTACAATAGATATTTTCACTGAGCTGAAGGATGGAAAAATTGTAATTGCTGTAAAGGATAATGGTGCCGGATTCGATATGCGGTTTTCAGATAAACTATTTGGAGTCTTTCAACGACTGCATTCTGAGAAGGAATTTGAAGGCCATGGGGTAGGATTGTCCATAGTACAACGCATCATTCACAAACATGGAGGACAGATTTGGGCCGAAGGAAAAGTAAACGAGGGAGCCACTTTTTATTTCACACTTAATTAAAAACATCATGTTAAAAGCTGATATTATTTTAATAGAAGACAATTTAAGCGATGCTGACCTTATTATACGAGCCCTAAAAAAAAGCAATCTTGTCAACAATTTGGTGCATCTGCAGGATGGCCAGGAAGCAATAGATTATATTTTTGGCATTGGAGAATTCAAAATGGAAACCGCCCCAAGGCTAATTCTTCTCGATTTGAAAATGCCAAAGGTAAGTGGCCTGGAAGTGCTCGAAAGGCTAAAATCGGATGAGCATACAAAAGCTATTCCGGTTGTCATACTAACCTCTTCCAAAGAAGAACCCGATTTACAAAGGTGTTACGAGCTTTCCGCTAATAGTTATGTGGTAAAGCCAGTAGTGTTTGATGATTTTATAAAGGCTATTGCTCAGGTAGGGTTATACTGGATGTTAGTGAATGAGCCATTCAAAAAGTAAATAATGGGATATCATATTCTTCATATCGAGGATTCAAAACCCGATGCTGACCTGGTGAAACGGTTAATACAGAAATCCGGGATCGATTTCAGCTATCAATTGGCATCTGAAGAAAGCGAAGTTACAGCTGCGCTTGACTCATTCAAACCGAATGTTATTCTATGTGACCATTCCTTACCGTCCTTTAATTCAAGGATGGCTTACGACCTTTGCAAGGAAAAAAATCCTGACCTGACTTTTATTCTGGTTACCGGGACTGTGACCGACGAATTTGCTGTCGAAATGTTGAAAGCCGGGGTAGACGACTATTTGCTGAAAGCAAATTTGTTAAGGCTGCCCGTCGCCATTGAAAATGCTTATTCTAAACGGGCTGCTGACAAAGATTTGGAAGCTTTTCGCTATAGCCTTCAAGAATCAGAAACGAACCTGCGCACGATTTTTGAAAGCACTGCATCTGGATTGATTTTGATTGACAGAAATTACATTATCCTTGAATTGAACGGCCGTACCAAATTCTTTAACAAAATTACTCTTGGCCGTGAATTGGAAAAAAATGAGAATTTCATAGAAAGTCTGCCGATTCACCGGAGGGAAGAAATGCAGAGAAACATTGATAAAACATTACAAGGTGAAAAGATACAGTATGAAACGGATTATCCACTGTCAATTGGTTCATCTATCAGATTTGCAGTGAAACTTAATCCTACAATTAATGCAGTCGGTATAATAACAGGAGTTTGTATCACTTTTGATAATATTACCAAACAAACTAGAGTGGAAGATGCCCTTAAGGAGAGTGAATTGTTTAGTCGAAGTATTCTTGAATCCATCGGCCACCACTTGGCTGTTATTAAGGCAGACGGGGATATTTTAACTGTAAACAAAACATGGAATGACTATTCGATTCAAAACGGTGATCCTGCTTTAAATTTGACTGGAAAAGGCAGCAATTATATAGCTGTTTGTAAGGCATCTGCCGAAGCTGGTGACACCTCGGCCTTAGCAGCATTGAACGGGTTTCAGCAGGTAATCAACAAAGAAATACCATTTTTTGAAATGGAGTATCCATGTCATTCAAAAAATAGACAGTGTTGGTTTTTGCTTAGAATAGTAAATTTTGTGGATGATTCTGACAAAGTGGTAATGATGCACATAGATATTAGTGCCTTAAAAAAAGCGGAGGAAGAATTACAAAACCTTAACAAGCGTTTGCTTCTCGCAACTTCAAATGCCAGTTTGGGCATTTGGGACTGGGAAATCAAGAACAACCATGCTGTGTGGGACGATGGGATGTACCGCTTATATAATATTGATGCCACCCATTATGGTGGAGAATATGATGACTGGTTTTCCAGGCTCCACCCGGATGATAAAAATTCGGAAACTGAAAAAATACAAATGGCCGTATCAGGTAAAAATGATTACTCTTCTGAGTTTAGAATAATCTGGCCTGATTCAACCGTGCGTTTTATAAAGGCCACAAGTATCTCTGAGAAAGATGAAGATGGAAAAATAGTTCGCTTGATAGGATTGAATTGGGATATAACTGATCAAAAGAACGAAATGATCCTAAAGGAAGAGCTATCCGCTGATATAATTAAGCGGAATAAAAATCTGGAGCAATTCTCCTATATTGTTTCGCACAATTTACGGGCACCGGTTGCCAACATTCTGGGACTGGCAAACATCTTGAAGTCGCCAGGCTTGTGCGATGAGGAAAAAAATGAACTGGCCGAAGCGGTGTATGAATCTGCTGATAAAATTGACACAGTTGTAAAGGATCTTAATGAAATTCTACAGGTTAAAAAACAGCTTATAGAATGTGTTGAGAGTATATTTTTTATCCAGCTTGTAGAAGATATAAAGGTTAGCATCAAAACCTTGATTCAAGCAAATGATATTGAAATCAACTGTGACTTTTCCAAGATTGATACCTTTTCTACAGTGAAAAGCTATGTCTATAGTATATTTTACAATTTGATCACTAACAGTATTAAATATCGCCAGCCTGAAATTCCTTGCTGTATTACCATCAAAAGCAATATAGTAGAAAATAAATTGGAGCTGGTGTTCACAGACAATGGTTTAGGCATTAATCTTCAGAGTCGTGCTGATCAAGTGTTCGGCTTATATAAAAGGTTTCATTCACATGTCGAGGGCAAAGGCATGGGCTTATTTATGGTAAAAGCCCAGGTAGAAAAGCTAGGCGGCAGAATAAGTGTGCAAAGTGAAGTTAATAAAGGAACAGCGTTTAAAATTGAATTTGACCTATGATAATTAAAGGGAAATTAACCACAAGAACTTAATAAATAAATTAAATACCCAATGGACAATCCGGATTTTATTATTGTTGATGATGACGGTGTAAATAATTTTTTATGCCACCGTGTTATTCAAATGGCTTTTCCGCTCTCAGGTATTAAGATGTTTACAGATCCTCATGTAGCGATTGAATATCTTAAGTCAGAGTTCGACTATTCTTTAAAGACCATCTTACTTCTGGATATTAATATGCCGACACTTTCAGGATGGGATTTCCTCAAAATAATAGATGAACTTGATACTTCGATAACAGAAAATCTAAAGGTTTTTATGCTCTCGTCATCAATTGACCAGCAGGATAGGGCCCGGTCTACCGGCAGCAAGAATGTTTTGAATTTTATCACAAAACCCCTTGCAAAAGAAGCCGTCGAAAGAACTGTTAAGATATTACATGAAGAAGAACTGGCTTCGATTTCCCGTGAAATACATGATGAACTTGGGCAGCAACTGATGGGTATTAAAATGGATCTTATCTGGCTTAGTTCGAAGATTAAAGATCCTGATGCCCTGACAAGGGAAAGAATTGCCGGAGCTGTTTCTTTGGTTGATGACACTGTGGAAACTATAAGGCGTATCAATACAAGCCTTCGCCCACATATTATAGACGATCTTGACTTGATTGCAGCGCTCGAATGGCAGGCGAATGAATTTACAAGTCGCACTGAGATTCCGTGTTTTTTTAAAAGCGATATGAAAGAACAGGAATTTTCAAAACTATTTTCCCTGAATGTCTTTAGAATATTTCAGGAAACTTTAACAAACATCGGGAAATATGCAAAAGCTACCGAAGTCATCTCGCAAATAAAATATCAGGGAGGAATTATGATATTGTCGATAAAAGACAATGGCTGCGGTTTTGATACTAACATTAAAAAGAAAAGATCATTTGGCTTATTGGGAATGAGTGAACGTGCGGCATTGATAAGTGGTGAAATAAAAATAGAATCTATGCCGCAAATGGGAACCACTGTGGAATTAACTGTTCCAATAATTATTTAAAAGCACATGAAATTAAGTATACTCCTTGTTGATGACCACCAAATAGTTAGACGAGGGTTAAAACAAATAGTTTTAGATGAATTTGCCGACGCTAAAATTATAGAAGCTGGATCCGCAGAAGAGGCTATCAAGTTAATAAGGCAGGAAGAATTCAATCTGGTAATAAGTGATATTTCTATGCCCGGAGGTCGTTCGGGAATAGACCTGGTAAAACAAGTGCATGAAGAATACCCATCTTTGGCTGTGTTAATCTTAAGTATGCATGTAGAGAATCAATATGCAATAAGAGCATTAAAAGCAGGGGCTTCGGGGTATCTTACCAAAGCCAGTGTTTGCTTTGAACTAATAAAAGCAATTAAACAGCTATTAGGAGGCAGGAAATATATTTCAGACGCGGTTGCAGAATTGCTTGCCGATAATATGATGGCCAAAAATAAAAATAAATCATCATACGAATTATTGTCCGACAGAGAGCTTGAAGTAATGAAATTAATGGGGTCGGGAAAAAGTATTTCAGAAATCTCTAACGAATTATCTTTAAGCATCAATACAATCAGTACCTATCGTGCACGAATACTTGAAAAAATGATGATGCATTCAAATGCAGATATTATGCGATATGTCATCGAAAATCAACTATTATGATGGCACGGAATGGGCTATGGAACGAAGTTAGGATTTGGTGGCATTTCCAGCGTCTGATATAAACTGATTCAGGTCTAAGTCACTGTAATTTGGGCAGGCACCAGCATGAGTGGTAACAAAAGCGCCTAGAATACACGCATAATCCAGTGCTTCCTCTAATGGTGCACCAGAAAGTTTTTTTGCAAGAAATGCTGCTAAGAATGCGTCGCCGCTGCCCACCGTATCAGCTACTTGTATTGAATACCCGCCATGATCATAGCGTGTATTTTCAATGAAATAAGAAGCACCAATATCACCTCTTGTTACCAAAATCTCTTTGATATTGAACTTATCCTGCAACATGGCTATTATTTCAATCTCTTTAGAATTTTTCTCAGCAAACCATTCTCCAACGAGATACAATTCATTTACATTAAGTTTCAGCAAATCAGTTTTATGAAGCAAATCGCTGATTACTTCGGTTGTATAATGCGGCGTTCGCAGATTAATATCAAATACACGGTATTTTGCAACTTCCAGCATCCGGTGTAAAACAGCCCTTGACACAATATTTCTGTTAATCAAGCTGCCGAAAACAAAAGCATTTGCTTTTTCCAGTAAAGAGCCGAACTCGTTTTTCCATTCTATGAAATCCCATGCAACCGGATAAACTATATCATAGCTAACCTCATGATTTGCTGAAATTCGCGCAAGGACCTCGCTTGTTGCATATTCTGTATCAACCTGGCAAAACGCCGTCGACAAGCCTCTGTCATTTAAAAGCTTCAGAAGGTCATTGCCCGACTCATCATCACCTACCCTGCTGATTATTAAGCTGTCTATTCCAAGATGGTGCAGATGATACGCAACATTCATCGGTGCCCCACCCGCTTTTTTGCCTGAAGGAAGATTATCCCAAAGGATCTCCCCAAAGCAAACCACCATTTTATTTACCTTCTCTATGCTCATATTCTCCCGGGAACGGTGTATAACTTGCCTTCGATTTGTTCAAGTGATTTACCTTTAGTTTCTGGCATCATGCGCCACACAAAAATCAGCTGCAGTACCATCATAAAACCGAAGAAGAAGAATGTATTGCCTCCACCGAAGGTTTCAGCCAGATAAGGAAAACTAAAAGCAATAATAGTAGCCATTATCCAATGCGTTGAGCTTCCAAGCGTTTGTCCTTGTGCTCGAACTGAATTAGGGAAAATCTCAGAGATG
>Ga0326733_1000195_pt1 | contig 19568 bp, 24 predicted proteins | sample 14_GP2_308_FD_207946 | JGI IMG/M metagenome (GOLD analysis project Ga0326733, IMG submission 207946) | Glacier ice microbial communities from Ngari, Tibet, China - 14_GP2_30.8 | ecosystem: Environmental > Aquatic > Freshwater > Ice > Glacier | place: China: Ngari, Tibet | collected 2018-07-17 | reverse complement strand
GTATAACCACCTGACTTCGCGATACAGATGAGGTTGATCTGAGGATCGGCGAGATGACCACGCCACGCTTTCGGTGCGAGCACTAACGTAGTACCAAAAGGTGCTAACTTCTTGTTCCAGTAAGCAAAAGAGCGCGCGATGATTGGCCGCCATTCTTCTGGTATCTGCGGTGCGAGCGCCCATTCGATCGTTTGCCGGCGATAAGACTGGATAATCTCTACTTCTTTCTGGGAAGAGATTATCCGATTACTGAAGTAACCAACGTTACGCACCGCCGCGCGAGTGCGGGCGGGAACTGCCGGCAGCACGCGAAAGCTCAGGTAGAAAGTGTGTACGTAGTCACCGAGTTGCGCGTCGAGGCTGAGAATGTTCGTATCGACACGGGAAAAGCGGATATTCGAGACGCTCGGCTGCTCTCCTTCGGAATTACCAGCAGCAAGCTCACCCAACACCTGTGAGAAATAAAACTCTACGAGAGAAGTAATATTAGTAAGACCAACTGGTGCGGGTGGCGCGCTTCGTTGCGGCGTGACAGCGCGCGACAAGTCGTAAGAGTAAAGCTCTGTTACTCTGATTCGCTCTTCCCGTGTATAGAAAGTTGGTAACGGATAGGCGACATCGATAATTGGATTAACTGCTAGCTCAGCATCGAGTAACATCCACGCGTAATAGGAGTCCACAGGTAGGAATACTTCATTGTTACTTACGACGAGGTTTCTAGTAGCTGTAAATGCGCGCTCGTTCGAATTACAGCTACGAAAGGATAATACCAACAGTAACAATACTACCACTACCGCAATTAGCAGCACACTACTCATTTGAGAATCGTTGAAATAGAAAAGTACAGAAGTAACATCCGCTATGTCTCACGCTCCGACTACCGCACAGCTGCTCGCGCACCCGCAACTGCTCGATCGCGGGTTAATTGACCTCGATCAGCTCTACCCAGCTTATCAGCACTGGATGAAAGAAAATAACTACACTGTGATTAAACGCCTTGATGAGCTTGGAGTGCTCGATCACTATAGCGACCGCCTTCTCACCTCAGGCGGTTACTGCAATAACCTTGAATGCTGGCGTGTGCTCGCTGCGGCTGAAGTGAAGTGGAATACGTTGCCGGTGGATGTACAAGAGAAGTTGAAGGTGTTACTTGAACCTGTGGCTGAACCTGTGGCTGAACCTGTGGCTGAACCTGTGGCTGAACCTGTGGCTGAACCTGTGGCTGAACCTGTGGCTGAACCTGTGGCTGAACCTGTGGCTGAACCTCTAAGCATCAGTGACAACCTTGACTAATTCCATACACTACAATTGTAGTGTATTATAAGATCTGGTAGTTGAGCGCTCCTAATATACGCATCATTACACCAAGTACTAGTATAGGGTCTTGTTCGTAGAACTGGAACTCGGCGTCGTGATAGCGCGTATCCACGAGTCGCACTAATGCGAGAGCCGCCACGAATAACACTATCGGCGTCGGGGCGAGATTTGCAGACACTTTCATCGATAGTTCGCGAGCAAGCTCATACTCATCTTCTTCGAGATTAAGTAGATTAGGATAATCATCAAGTGATCGAAGTAGGGGATGCGTGACAATCGTACCGGAAGCGCAGTCATGTGCCGTTCCCGACTCTTCCCACCGTGAAAAGGACGAGGTGTCAAACCCTGCGAAGCCAAAATCGATGATCTTGGGAACACCATCTACCATTACTACATTATAACGATGAAGATCGTTATGAGAAATATGTTGCTGCGCGAGGAAGGCAACTGCGCAATGGATCTGGGTGTTAACAGCTTCGATTTCGGAATCGAGATGATACCCTTCCAACCACTGATCATAACTCTCTTCACCCTGTTCGAGTGCGAGATGAAGCTGTCCGTCCAGTATACAGATATCAAGTAGCGTAATGATATTCGGATGCCGTAGTGAAGAGAGGAAGATAGCTTCTCGTAACGCGGTCTTATCGAGGTCTTGAATCTTCAGCACTGCGGGGCTTCCGTTCAATGTAATCTGATATACGTAGCCGGACTGACCGCTACCGAGTAACGAACCACGTACAAAGTCGGCGAGGCAGGTGGCCATTTGGGATCGAGTGTAGATAATAATTGCTTTACGCTTTTTCACTACAGTGTAGTGAAAAGAAGAACAGGATCGGTTCTTGGTGCTTAGTTGAGTCGCGTACCGACCGCACGGATGATTACTTCCGTCAGCAGACAGCCGTCATCCGCATACCCCATGATCAGAAAGGGATCCGCGTCGTTGGAATTGCGATAGTACCGAATGCTATTAGTATCATTGGTATTATCGATGCCGTCCGGCGTGATGGTCGCGACGAAAGTCTCAGGGAAGATACTTTCAGGGTGATCCCGCTCGTGGGCTGAGAAGAAATCCGCTCGTGGTCGACCGACGGGGATGAACGCGTGAACGGTTATCTCATTGAAGAAGTAGGTATCGCCTCCAGCGAGTTCAAGGAGGCGAGCTTTCGAGACAAGATAGCGTTCGACGGACATGGCGAAGAGAGGAGCTGTGTAAATGAAGCAAAAGGAAACGCGGGAAAATCACATTTCCCTTTCGGCGCAGGTGCTGCTTCTTTTCACTACAATATAGTGAAAAATGTGTTTACTCTTCAGATTCGTCACTGGAAGAATCCGAGGAGCTGCTGGTCGAGGCCGCACGCTTACGCTTGAGAGCCTGTCGTGACGCCGCTGTCCGCTTATCGGCGTCACGGGCAAGTGCGATGACACTTCGGTGCGCCGCTGCCTGCTTGTCGGCGTCACGGGCGGCAGTTCCCTGCTTCACCCACTCCGCCGCGCGTTGAGCACGATTGGCCTCGAATATTCGCTTGGCGTCCTCGCTTCCCTTCTCGAGCATATCATCTTCAGCTTCGCACGCCTCGCGTTCTCTGCGTTGATGACGGTTGTTGGCGATACACCAGTGCTTAATATTAACCACGTGACTCTTGTCACGCCACAGCTGCTCGCTTGCGTAGCAATCCTGAAGTAACATACGGAGTTTGTCCGATCGGCCGAACACGATCACAAAGCCACCGTCTTGATCGATCTGTTCGTATTCGCGAAGGATCTCCGGATCCGGATTGCCCAGTGAGAACGACATACTCTTTTTGGGTGCGCCATCTTCTGGATACTTAACGTTGTAGATGTCGCCGTCCCGCACTTCGTCGAATACGGACTCGAGATCCTCGAGATCCTCGAGAACTTGGAAATCGTGGTACTGCCTACTCCCTTCGAAAGTGCGACCACGCAGCACTACATAGTTGTTCGGACTGGCCTGAAAGACATCAGTAGCGACATCGAGCAGGTTATAAGTTGTTGAGAGTGCGAGAACGAGCGTCATCGGAATGTGAAAGGATAGGGGAGGGGAATTCCGTTTTCAAATTGCTCTTGAGGACAAGAGCAAGCTTAGTTCAGTCGCACGCCAATCGCACGGAACAACGCCAGAGCGAGGATGTAACCGTTGTCTGACTCACCCATAATCAGGAACGGTCTTGTTGTCTGCGCGTTCGCATAGTAGCGGATACCGTTAGTATCATCGGTGTCATCAAGGCCTTCGGGGGTGATAGTAACGATGAAGGTGTCGGGGAAGAGAAGCGCGGGATGCTCCAGTTGTCTTCGCGTGAGTATGAGCGGGTCGCCGGAGGAACCGGAGTTGCCACCTCTGGCAATGATCGCGTGCGCGGTTAGCTCGTTGAAGATGTAGTCGGTACCGGTAATCTCGAGAAGGCGGGCTTTGGCGATGAGGTAGCGAGCGGTGATGTGGGAGGCGGGGGAGGACATGGCGGAGGGCGAGAGTAGAAGAGAGTAGGAGATCAAGTGTAGAGGAAAGGGAGGAATCAATTCGATGCTTGAAAGGGAAGCTGGGTTACAACGGTAGCTAGAACCTTCGAATGGATTTCTTCTGGGTAAGAAGAAAGATTAGGGTGAGAGTTGAACGCGGGGATCTTCGAAATGCCACAGCAACACCACATCTTGACAGAGGCCAGCGACGTGGCGATGCTTGTACTCCTCGGAGGCGAGGAAGTAGTTGCGGATCGAACGCTCGATCCGAACACGAGCGGCTATCTGCTCTGAGAAGTTACCCTCTTGAATAAGCAAACCTCTGTCCTCGACATTAGATGCTGGTACTCGAAGTTCGAAGGAGTCGCCATTGTAAGCGAAGGTTAGGGTTCTGGATGTTTGCTGGGCGAGTTGGGCGAGGAGCGCGGCTTTTCTTGCGGCGGTAGTCATTGTGAGGAGGTAAGTGAAGGTTGGGAGCTTGGGGAATAGAATCACTTCTTCTACTGTAATTCTAGAGCCGTAGAATTATTTGATCGAGTGTTTGTATTTCTGGTTTCGAAGGGACTGGTGACTGGTGACTGGTGACTGGGATACGATTATCTACTCGTTGGACTTGCGACCAAAGGTTATCGAGCCTGTTATTGAGAGTGATTCTGAGCAGGTGGATGTAGGTTAGTTTCTTCTGGATAGAAGAAAGATTAGGGGAGGAGCTGAATGCGAGGGTCGCCGTAATGCCATAGAAGCATAACGTCGTGATAAAAGCTTTTAAGCTTAAGATCTCTGTACTTCGCAGAAGCGCGGAAGTACTTCTTAATCTCAGTTTCGATTCCAGCGCTGATAGCTATGCGCTGCGAGGGAGTAGCTCGCATAGACTGACCGCGATTCTCGACGATGTCAGCCGGAACGTGAAGTTGAATGAGCTTATTGTTGTATGCGAAGTGTAGCACTCTAGAGGGTTGTTGCTCCGTCATCTCTGTCTTGTTGCGGTTATCACGAAGTTCCGATGTTAGTAGCTATGACGAAACGGTACTCTTTGAGTAAAGATTCTGAGAAAGAATCAGTTTCCGGATTAGGGTAAAAGTGTAGTTAAGACGATCAATCGCGAGTTCTATTTCTACATTGTAGCTGTAGAAAAATGCGAGGCTTTGCTTTACGAAGGAGTAGTGGTTAGATGTACTTCTGAGCCTTGATGTGATCGGCGAGCGCCTTCATATGCTCTCTGTCAACCAGTGTCCTCTTAGCTGGATTGATCTTCGTGAAAGATCCTAGCTTGAGCGCGCATAAGACTTGCTCGCGTTTGTGGATGGAGTACGGAGCGATAGCAGAGAGTAAAGTTAGAGCATTCGCACCACACCATAAAGCTTTATCTCTCTTGGCATCGAGTGATCCGCCAGGGTACAGATCAATAATAGCAAGTAGTAGAGCGGGTGACTGCCTTTGAGATATTTGAGCGCAGATACTACTAGTCTTATTCACCATAATACAACCCTCGGCGTCAAAGAACCCAGCAATGTAAGCAGGTGTCAACCTAGAGATGATAATAGGAACCGATGAATACCTGCTAGTGGTCTTTGCATTGGATACCTCCTCGTAGCACTCTTCGTAGTTTATATCCTTAACAATGAACTTGATTGCGGCGGTAGCTTGTCCCGCTTTCAATATACCAAAGGATTCAATCTCACGTAGGATCTCGATCGCGTACTTACCATACAATATAACACAGTGAGCGTTACGGGCGTTACCCGCGACGCTCGGGGTTGTATGATAGTTGGCATCATATCGGTGTTGTATGTAGCCAACGACAACTGGTTTGCCCCGTTCTTCGGACTGACTGAGGGCAACTCTAATTTTACCTTCAGCGTTCAAGCTAATACACCCATCGCCATCATAAAGACCTGCGATGTATTCACTAACGCTCGCACCCTGATGTTCCCATGGTGTCCTTAACTCTTCATCCCAGAACTTAGTCATATCCGGTCTTACCACCGTTAGATTATGAAGATCTGACAGTGTTCTCATTGCTTCTTCGGCGGCGGTTAGAGCATCTTCGGCGGTGGGGTATTTTGATACCGCGAAGGTTCTAGTAATCGTTCCCGACGAAGGGTGTAGTTGTACACTGTACCCAGTAACTACACCGCTATTCCACGGAGATCTACCCTTGGTAGACGTAATACTGCCGGCGTAAATGAGTTCGGTCATGATGTGATATTGAGAATTGTACGCGGGAGTAAATCAATTCTACTGGATAGTAGAATACACGATCAGGCGCGCCTGATCACAAACCTCTTCTTCGCCCGCGCCTTCGTACCCATCTCCGCAATCTGCGCGCACACGGCCGCCTTTGCTTCAAAGCGGCGGTATAGGTTCTTCATGAACGTGCTCTTGGCGTCATACGCGATCGCCACTAGCTGCTGGATCGGATTTAAAAAACACTTGAGCATGTAATACAAACTGTCCAGTTTATAAGTCTCAGGGTCTTCCATGAGGAGTTCAGGAGTTATCATTTTAAAACCCTGTAACTGCTCCTCGCTCTTCACGAAGACATACTCCAGCCTATCACCACCCTGAACCGGCTTCCCCATCGCCTTCAGACGCTTGCCGAACAGACACATCGCATTACTCTCGCTCTTGTAGTTGGCGTTAATACTCTTGATAATGATAAGCTTACGCAGCTCGACAGAATGCGACATCAGCTGGCAGAGGCGCTCGATGATGATCTCTACAGCCTCGTCGAAGCTCTTGTGATAGACGATACACAGGAGAACGGACTTGTAAAGCTCACGGAGGAAGACGCAAGAATCGCGCCTTGATAGAATGATACCTCTCGTGTACAGCTTGTCTACGTTGGTCTCTGGTGTGCCGTCTGGACGCAGTACCACGCAGGCATAACGCTTCGCCGTGAGAATAAAGAACGAGCTGTAACCCTTCTCGAACTCGAGCTTCATTGGCTTCGGTAGCGTCAGGGATAACTCAGCTGCGATACGCTTTCCGTATTCATAGAGCTGGTCACGTGGTACGTGTGGGAAGCGCACCATACAACTGTCGGTGTTATGAACGATCAGCTCACCGATACCGGCGGCGAAGTGGTGGTTCTCGGTCTCGAGGTCGTAGACCCATTGCTCGCGGTGCGGCAGCGGAGTAATACTTCGGATGCTAGTCGCACACTCGCATTGATCATCCTTAGTTAGAATAAAGCCTGCTTCTTCGAGGCTAATACCCCAACCCAAGGAGCGCGCGACATAGAATAGAACCGCAGCTTCAACTTTCTCTTTGCGATCGAAGCGAATAAGACCGTTCGTCTTTCTTCCGTTGCCATCGCAGTACCCTTGGAAGAAAGCATCTTTGATGGATATCGGTGCTGATAGGATCCAAGTAGACACGCTCTCCGCGTAAGATACACCCCGCGAATAGGCCTCCTTCGCATCTAGTAAGCACTCTACTTCCTCGATGTTCGGTAGCCGATGATGAAGCAACTTAGTCCCGACATCGACATCGATAGGGCGAATCTCCTTGCCGTCTGGCTCAAGGAGACTGTGATCTTCCGTGACATCTACTACTCCTGTGCGAGTGAGAATGCGATACATAGGCTTCGTTACCTTGTGGCGGATGACACGCTTGATCGGCGTCCAGCCGCGATCAGACCACGCCTCGATCTCAGAAGGATTGACCTCTTGCTTCTCGGTTGTATCTGTGAAGTGAGTGAAGTCACAAAGCTGATCAATCTCGATGTAGCGAAGCTGACCCTTGACGCGCACAGGGATGGGTGTGTCGGCAGCGACGGAGTCACCGTAGACTTGAACGCCCTTCGCTTCCTTAACGCGCTCCATGATCTTGTGGATGTTCATGCGACCCATGGCGGTGATACACATTGCGGCCTCTATAAATCCCAGCTTACTTTTCCTCACTCCGAGAAAGCCGTACGCACTGTTAGCTGCTACTTTCAGGCCTGCTTGGCGAGCGTTTAAGATCACGTAGTTCAAACTACCCTCAACCTCATTCTTCATGACCTCGCGAGTAGCGGCTCTTTTCTCAAGTAGATGTTCGACGAATTGTGGGAAGATACCCTTGCGATACTCGGCCTTGATGAAACGATAGCGATGATGAGTCCCTACGGCGGCAACAGGTGCTGCTTCTTGATCGCCCTCCACGTCCTCAAAAGTGGGCGCTTCACCCCCTTCTTCATCCCACTCAATTATGTGGCACATCTCGTCGGGAACGTTGGATCCTTCCCCTACAAACGTAGAGTGGCAAATATTGCCGCTGAGAATCAAGGAAGGGTACAAACTGGCAAAATCGAATGATACCACATCTTCGTAGAGGCCAGCCTTCGGCGAATAAACGAACCCACCAGCATACGGTAGGTTCGGATTCTCCCGAAAATCAATGTAATACCCATTAGCATAGATGTAATCATACAACTGCGAAAACACCCTTATCTGCTGACCCCTCGTGAACGTGTCCATAATCGTAGTCTTCACAATCTGCGCCAACTCCCCCAAGTTGATCCAACAGTTCAACCGCTCAAACAGCTCGATCGGCAGCACCGTGTCCTGAACGCAATACTTACCCACCACAGTCATCACCGCTGACTGATACTTACGGTAGACAGCAAGGACGCGCTCTTCGACACTAACCTCGACACTCTTACGCTCCTCTTTCCTCTCCTCGCCGTTCGCGTCGCTTCCAGTTCGCTCGACCCCCTCGAACGCATCAACCACCTCCTTCACCGCCTCATCACTGTGAAGCCGGTAATCCGTCAGGAACGGAAACAGCGTATCACCCCTCGCCGCCTCACGGATCGCATCGAAGCTATAACCGTGCGCAATGGAAGCATAGCGGAACAGCTCCTTCGGCTCCACCGGCGCCTTCGTCTTCTTGAGGAAGTGCTTGGAGACGTGATCGAGGGTGTACTTGTCAAGTTTATAGTCTCGGGAAATTATTGGGAAGAGGTCAACACTGATACGGCCATCGAACTGTAAGTACACTAGATCCTGATGACCGTAAGCCGAGGACTGCCATCTCATCTCGCGCAGCTCGGGCTTACGACCTTCGATGCGCGTGCACGGCTTCCACTCCTGTAGGACATTTAGTAGGCGGCGGTTGAGAAATTTATAGTCAAACCCGATAATATTGTAACCCAATAAGATACAGGGGTTCTTCTCGGTGATTAGATCGCAGAAGCCAGCAATGAGTGACATCTCTGTGGAAAAACGCCGCACCTCCACTCCCGTTACATCGTCATGTGGTCCAAATACCAAGATGAAGTGCTTACGAGTGCCTGCTTGCCCCAAGCGTTGCATTGTAATGCCGATCATGATTGTTTCATCCATAACATTAAGCGGGTTAGGAAACACCTTCGGATTGTAGGAGTTAACCTCGATATCCCAACTCATGATCAGCGGAGAAGTACTCCAGAGAGAACAGTCTTGCTCTGGGACAGGCTCAAGTGTCCGCCAGCTGATGAGATACTCGTGCTTAAAACCGTTGTCGCTGCTGATACGACGCTCGTCGCCTATCGGCAGTTCCTCGGCCTCTGCGCTCATCCACCCCACATATGGACACTTACGCATAGCCAGCAGCTTCTTGACGGAACCGACGTCGGTCTCACGAGGAGTGAGCATCATGACCGGTAGGCCATCTACCGTGATCGGCTTCTTACAGATGTTGCCTGCGTGACGCAACGCTTCCTCGGTGCGAAAGCTCATCATCAGTAGGGGGTAGGTCTTGGTTCCACGGAAGTAATAGAGGCGCTTGCGGCGCGTCAACACGCACTTGACCGGCGCGTTCTGACCCATGCGCTTTCTGAACCATCCGTGGATCGCTATCGCGTCAGCGTTAGTCCATTCTTTGTCCGGTAGCTCTAAGTAGCAGAACGGCGTAAAATCTTCTATGCGTATGAGCACGGGCTCGGAATCACGGTTATGCGCGTAGGCTTCGACATGGAACTGGCGTTCGGGGTTCTCAGGGTCGGAATCATACTTCTTCCACTCAAAGGGACGGAAGAAGACTTTCATAGCTTGTGGTAGGAAAACGGGAAGGAAAGAAAGATCAGTTGAACGGGAGGCAGCGTCTTGTGGGTGAAGATGGATACTCGTCTCGCCATCTGGTTATGAAGCAAAACTACTACCGCATACGCTCTCCGTGACAAGTTATTCCTACTTCGCGAAGTAGGAATGTGTGTTTGGATAACTACACATCAGAAGCCGTGGACGCTGGAGAAGCCGTGGACGCTGGAGAAGCCGTGGACGCTGGAGAAGCCGTGGACGCTGGAGAAGCCGTGGACGCTGGAGAAGCCGTGGACGCTGGAGAAGAAACCGTTGAACCGTCGTAGACGGTCTTGCGAAGCAACTTACCCTTGTCAGAGTAGATACGGAGCTCGGCCTCGTATCCAGCTTTTACTGCGGCGTTCAGCTTAGCATCATTCTTGTCGATCTCTTTCTCGTAGGTGTATGGGGACTTCGTCTCAATAATCCTGTTCAGCGAAGGGATGAAGGCGTCCGTGTGGTAGCGATGCTTCTTCCCTTGAAAAGTGTACCAGAGTTCGGGCATCTGAGCGAAGCCGGCGAGAAGGTCAGTTTGATCAAAACCTTCGCGAAGAAGGTCGTCGAGGCAGAAGTGTTCGTAGCCTTGGATGCTGACTATCTTACCGTTAGGGAAGGTGTAGTCTTTGTGGGAGAAGGAGCTTGCAACCATGCGGTCGAAGCTTTCCTTACAGTGCATCGGATGCTCAACGCCGTAGTTGGTCAAGATGGTAGCCTTTCTCTTCTCCTGTACTTCGAGACATTGGAATGGGTTTTCAACGCCTCGCCTTTTAAGGTGAGTAGCCCTTATCTTCTCCTGTACTTCGAGACATTGGAATGAATGCTCAACGCCATACCTCTCAAGATTGGTAGCTTTCATCTTCTCATGTACTTCGAGACATTGAGATGAATGCTCAACGCCATACTTAGCCATACTGGTAGCTTTCTTCTTCTTCTTAAACTCGGGGAGTTGAACTGTGTACTCGACGCCATACTTAGCCATAGTGTTAGCTCTCTTATTCACATTGGCGCATCTTTTACACGACACAATACCGTTTGAGAGACAATTTATGCTGGTGAAACATATATCACCACAGTGACACTCATACTCCATAGCCGTCTTATTATTCTTATACACTTTCTCGCGCAGCTTATACCTTTCCGCTTTGAACCTAGCGTCTGCTTCTTCGATAGTCAACTTACGCGGCATGTTGACTATCTAACCAAATTACAGACTAAAATCAATTGGAGCATAGAAAGAAGGATAGTTGTACCTACTCGAAGGAACACGGGAAGATTTTCATAGCTTGAGATATGAAAAGGAAAAGAGGTCTAGTAACTCCACGGGTTCCACCGACAACCGCCAATATCCCAGCGTAACCACGAGACAAGCCATTCTTCACATCGTGAAGAATAAGAGGGTCTAGATATAACCCCGTCAACTACCCTTGTGCTACCGCCAACCGACTTCACCGACGAAATGATCCCACTCCCAGATCACATCCCTCCTCGTCGGCTATACCGAACCCGACACTATCATAGAGGGAAATCTGTTCGTTACCAACGTCAGGGTTAATCCATACACCCGTTTCTTCGTGGTAAGACAACAGGATAGGATTACTATTCTTCCAACGAAGCAGCAGAGCGCGAACGTCGGGTGTATACAGATGATACACCTTCCCCGCCTGAATTATCTCAATCCTGCGCACTCGACCGCTCACATTCGTCACCAAGGATTCGTCGAGGTCGATACCTTGGTTCGCGAAGTAAACGATGGAGTTGTGCGTGATGAGATCTTGGAAGTGAGTCGTCGTTGGGAAGTCGTTGATAGGAAACGAAGCGGGAAGGGCGCCGTATTCATCAATATCGAACGCCAACTGTACCAGCTGTTGGCCATCCCACAACACCAATCCGTCGTTGCGATAGTCGCCGATATCGGCGAATCTGACGCCGTCGCCGCGCTTCAGTTGAGCGAGGTTCAACCCGCCTTCGCGAGCGAAGGTAGCCAGCTGTTGTGATGACAACTTGTGCCATCCATCCTGAAGCTCCTCTGGAATGACCCCTTCGCGAACAGAAAACTCGGCGGCCATGATGCGGGAAGGGAAGTGTGAGATTCCTTGGTAGAAAACACGTGAGATTCAAATTCTCTTAGGTACTACGCGATGATAATCGATAACTACAAAAGCTTATCGTCGGCTCTGAAAGGAAATCACCTTCAATTTATCCACACGCGAAGAGAAGAAGATTACCCCCGCGCCACTCAATGGGTACCGCCACTTTGTTCGCACATCTTTCTTCTGTCTCTACTTATTCTCCTGATACTCCCCTCATCATCGCTATAACAATCTGCTCTCAACCCTACAGTATCAAGCTCGCGAGAAGCGCATGCGCTTACTTTTTCTCCCGAAAACCATAATCTTCTTCCTCCCGCAGACCCTACAAAGACGGGAAGCGTCATTCCCTTCAGATTCCTCATAGAGCGCCTCCTACTTCTCACTCGAAGTGGTGTAGCAATGACACTCCATTATTCATCTTCGCTCACAGAAAAGAACTCTCCTTTCTTCGCTTCTCATAGAAAGCACTCCTCGCATCATCTCTTTTCGAAAAAGAATAATGACGAATGGCTACTGCTATTTCCCCCGCACATCTTCTTCCATCTTTACTTTCTCTCCTGATACTCCCCTCAGCTTCGCTATAACAAATTAGTTGGAACCCTACAGGGTTAGGTTGTGAAAAGGTAGCATGTCATCGGTTTTCATCATAATCAGAGAAATAAGACGCCTTCTCGGCTCGTCGTAGGGTAACGCTCGTTTCTTCGCGTAAAAGATGTCTTGAACAAAAGACTGACTGCGAAGATAGCGAGATAAGCCTATCTACAATTTCAGAGATGACCATACGAAAAGAAGAATAGTTTATTCTTCTTTCTTCGCCGTGACACGAACAAGGCCTGATACTGGTTCATAGAAGTAATTCCTCCGGAATCGGAGGAATAGTCTGAAAGAGATCAACCCTTCAGTTTACATGTTGCTTACGAGCCTATACTGTAAGTCTTCAAAGTTATAATCCCATCCAGTGTTACCCACAAGCAGATCAAGTTTGCGAAGTTCGTCCTCAACGCCCTCTTTGTCATTGTTATTCGCGGCAGTAGAAATCGCGACGCATGATTCCCACACCGATGGGAACTGACGCAACGTCGGTAGGAGGACTTTGTGTAGCGGTGCCGCTAGACGCATAAAAAGGGTATCCGCTACTTCGGCGAAGATAGACTCTGGCGTCATGATTAGTAGTCATGAGAAGAAGTTTCTGACGCTTTCATTTTTTCCCCACGAAGAGTCATACAGTAATTCTTCTAGTAGGAGAGTTAGATCTGCTGATGTCTACGAGTATCAGAGCGGATTATCCGATCGCACCCGCGCTATATTGAAGCTTAGAAAGCACAACTTTCATCTCAGTCATGAACTTGAAGATACCGTCGAAGTTCTTTTCGTTATCACGGTTGATTTTCTGCTGACTAACAAGTAACTTGTCCTGATCCTCGATGGCAGCAGTCAGCATAGTTATCATCTCGCTGCACCCCTCTGCTTTCGTATCTACCTGTAAGAGGTCATTGTTAGTATTAATCTGATCTACTCGAAGTTGTTCGATCTGACGTGGTAGCTCCGCGGTCACATTGGACGAGGTCATTTAATAGAGTTTGACGTCATTAAGTCTTTTCTACTTTACGATGTAAAGTAAGATGTATGGTGACGTTCAACCCAACGTCGTCCCGCCCGGCTGTCCCCCTCCTTGTTCCAACTCCAATAGCTCTTGCTTTTTGTTCAGCCACGAAGTTCTGGCAGCAGCCATCGGTGCGATAAGAGCACGGAGCTCGGTGCTTAGCTCATCCACTGACTCCAAGTCCAGCCCGATGAGCAATGTAAGTCTCGGGAGCTCGACGGCGATCTTGTCGAAGAGGTCGCAGAGGATGTTGTAATCGATGATGACAGGCTTGATGTATTGTTGTAGCATCTGGCAGGTCTTGGGATGCGTGTTAGCCTGAACGTCCCCGTTCTTGACTTCGCCGCAGATGTTGTAGATGCGCACATCGCCGCCCCAAACAGCATACCACGCATCTTTATCAACCCGCGTCGGAGCCTTGATTTCCGAAAGCAGTAGCTTGTTCACCTCCGGAATGAAGCCAGCAATGATGTGGTTCGCAGGGTACTCGAGTAGGTTCTGCGCTGACAACCAAGCGCCAGTTCTCATGTCAGCTACCGTCTCCTTCGCAGTCTTACGTAGCTCCAGCATCTGATGCTCCATCTGCTCCAAGCCGTGATTGAGCTGTTGGATCTGTTCCTTCAAGCAGCGGTATTCCGTTTCCACCGAAGCTTTGTGCTTTCCGGCTGCGTCCACTTCCTGTCTAGCCTTGAACAGGGTGTCTTCTCGCTGCTCGCTGGGTGTAAGGATTACGACCTTCTTCGGCTTGATCGCTTGCTTGTTGGCTCCGGATCTGCCGCGAAGCTCATCCACCTCCGCCTGTAGCTGATTCAGAAAGGAAGAATCGCTCATTCTAGGCTTCGAACGAAATGTACTTGAAGCCCTCAAGAGTCCCGTATTATTCAAAAGAATCTGTGAAATATAATTGACTAGCTACACGTTTCAGACCGCGCAGTCTTCGAATCATTACACAGGTATGAGTTGAGTGTCTCAACTCATCGTTTCCTACTCCGCAGAGTAGGAATATATTTACTTACCATTGGTATACTTGGCCGCACCCGCCGCGTGTCTTAGCGTTGGTATCTTCCTACGCTTCCAATCCTTACCTACGCTTTTCTGACAAGGAATGTACAGATCACCCTCGTCCAGCATCAGATCCACCCGCGCGCCTACCGCCTCGCCCTCGTGATACCATTGGAAGTGGAAATTCATAGCTGCGCCTACGCGCAGCCCTATAACACGAGAGCGTTCACTATCTCCGTGAAATCCTATGCCACACTTGCTCTGATCATAATAGTAGTTAAGTTCCGCCAACAAACTCTCAGCCTTACTCCCGAACACCTCACCCAACCTCGCTCGCATTCGTTCCAACGCCGGCACCTCGCTGAACGCAACAATACACCCCTTCTTCGCCTCGTAGTTCGGTTCCTGCGCCGTCTCACCGTAGCACAGGTTGTGCCGTGCCAACTTATTGACCACCCGCCCACGCATCCACGCTTTCTTATCTACCTGCGCCACGCTGGACTTAACATCGGCGAGCAAAGCCTCGTAGTGCTCCTCGCCTACTAACCGGCGAGCACCTTGGCGCAGAATGAGTAACATCGCCGGCGTTTCATTACTCCGCAGCGCTACCGGTAAATAAGCTTCGAGGTCAATCAGCTCGAAATTACCACCGATGCTACGCTTGAACCGATACAAATCCTCGATTGTATAGCCTGAGTCCACTGGCGTTCCTAATTGCTCCATACCTACGTGATTCTCAACGCACTCGCTGAACGTCACCGTCCATGTTTGCGCGACGGGAGCGGCCATTTCTCGTTAGAGAGGAACGAGTCTGTGTGGGAAAGAATCAGTAGAAAATTCGCTTCCATATCAACGTTCTTGGCCAGAAAGAAAGCGATTATCACTACTCCGGCGCACCATCGGGTAACTCACTCTTAACCTTCTACAAACAATGAACGCGATTATCAGCATCGCCATTCTTCGCACAGAAACTACCTCTTCATTCTCACTTCCCCATCAGAATAACCACAAACAGAAGTCATTCTTTCTCGCATCACCCGTCAATACACTGCGCTTCTTCCCACCCACAGCTCTCTTTTGTTTCTACATTTTCTCCTGAACCCTCCCTCATCTCTGTCGAAATAAATTATTAGTAACCCTACAGTGATAGGGTTGAAAAGTCATGACTGAAGTGTATTTTGACCATTATCGGGAAAGTACTCATACCCAGAGACCCTACAACTTGAAACGATCTTTTAAGTTGTAGGTCTTTTCGTAGAGTAGAAGTGCTTAGCACGAAAACAGAAAGTGGTGTTCGGAAAAGACGTCGCCGCTAACACCAATCATATCTACCTGATAATCCCTTATTACCCATATCAAGAAGAGAAACTATCTCCGCTTCTTTGTAGTGTTTGAAAGTTAGCTGTGAGAGACGATTGTATAATAATCCGCTCATAGGACGATTATACAATCGTCCTATCTGCGTCCAGAGCGAATACCTGTCATCTGATTCTTTTTCCCCCGAGGCTCCCATTTCTCCCACAGTTCCTTCTCACGAATGACCTCCTTTCTATCGCATTTCACGTCGTTCTACAGCCGCTCCTTCCTCGTCGCCATACCTGTTCACGTCATAGCTTTGAACGTGATCGCCTACAAGCGCGCTGATGAGACCCGCAACGATTCACATAAGCGCGACACCCGTGCCGAGAAGATCACCAGAGGTTTTCTGAACGGTGTCACAACCTCCATCCACGGCGTAGCTATGGCAAGTGTGTGGCCAGTCACCGCAACGATGATCGCACTTTGCGAAGCTGAAAAGCGTTGGCCGGAGAGTTTCCCGCCATGGCACGGCGGAAAGCGCTAGTCGCCACCACCGCACAAGTAGTTAATAACATCAAGGGCTTGATGTTATTTTTTTTCACGACGACAGCTTCAACCTCTGTGGCGCGCAGAGGACACAGAGGTTGTTGGATTGGAGTGCTCATCTCGCAACCAGAGGGCGGTGTTGGAAAAAGACGTCACTGCCACTAATCGCATTCCTATCTCTCTTGACACAGGTTGTGCGAATGAGCTGTGAAAGTTTCGACCATAACCTTCTCAAACTACTAACTCTACAAATGTAGAGTTACTAACGTGGTGATGATTACACTCACAGCAACCTTCTTCCCAGCTGTAACAGTAACGGTAGCAGGCGTCGTACTGACAGATAAGACGCTCCTATCAGTACCACATGTACAGCACCAAGTGCTATGGGCGTGCCATAGCCGAAGAAGGGTTTAGCGAGACCATAAACTACCTGTTGTACGCGCGTGGAGGGAGTGAAAGCGAAGAGATCGGCGGTTCGGTTTACGATGTTGGGCGAGTAAAGCAGCGTCAAACTCGAGAGGAAGAGAATAGTGCCAATAGCGAGCAGGTACGAAGAACGATCCATGCCGAAAGTACTCCTTTCCCCGAAGAGGAAGAAAGGGAAGTCATTTTTCTCCTTATCGAAAGGAGAAACTTCTTACGCCGCCGTAGCTACAGCCACCTGTTCCACCAACAACCTTTCATATTCCGCTAGCTGAGAGCGAAGGTTGACCATTTGTTCATACTCCGCTCCCATCTCCAACCCTACCAGCAATTTGCGCGTACGAATGATGTTAGCACGCGTCTGCGCTGGAACGCACTCGAGAGCCGCGAAGTGGCGAGCGCGGCTACGCACAGTTGGATCCAATGAGAATAAAGCTGTGATCTTTTGCTCGAACTCGTCCCGAGTGCCGTTGTTAGTCACTACGCCATCGCAGAGGTTAAACAATACCTGTTCTGATTCGTGAGTCCCACTTGAAGCCGCGCACGCCAAGCGTTCGATACCCAATACATAACCATTCGCCTCCTTGACGGCGCCAATCTCATTAGCGAATCGGGCATCTGAAACCACCCTGAAGTCGGACTTGTGCTCGCGGATCCACTCCTTACCTAGTTCCACCCACAACGAGTCATATGGTAGAAGCGGTAGCGCTTCTTTGTGATGCTTTCGCACCAACTCGGTGCCGAACTTCTGTAGGATGTAGCGAGGGGTAGCGCCGTTCAGACGCTCGATCGGGGTTATCTTCAGTAGCGGGTCTTCCATCTGCTCCTCCGTTAGCTTGTACAACTCTCCACAGACGCGCTTGAGCGGCCACGCAAAGGCGTACTCCAAAGCGGCATGGAGTTGGGTTAGGAGTTTCGCAGTGGTGGTCTTGCCACTACCAGCGAGCGAGTGGAGACCAACGAGCTCGCCTTCGGGTGAAACGAGAGAAGTGCTCATGTTGCTTTCGAAGAGAGGAGATGTTGAAGGAAATCAGTTGGTCGCGCGGGACAGAGCGTGACAAGATACCGCATTCTCGACTTTCACCGTTGGTACAACACCTTACATATATGTAAGGTGTTACGACAGTTCTTCTGTGTTTTCGGAAGAATACTTACAATCCCTGAACCCACGGTGACACTCCCGACGCACTCACCACCTTACGTTCTATCGCCCTATCCTGAAGCTTCAACTGTCGTACCTTCTTGAAGACGCGTACCAGCCCGTCGTGAAGCTTCTGACCGCGGGAGCGATTGCGTAGGATCTGACGGGCGACATGAACGCGCTTCTTCTTCGCACGAAGGTGAACTACACGTGCTTGCCGCTTCGCAAGCTTGCGTTTGGAAGCCGCCTCGGGGTCATCATCCTGTTCTTCTTCCTCGTCCTCGAGGCCATCTCCTTCCTCTTCACCTTCGTCAAAGTCCTCTTCCCCCTCTACAGCAGTTCCAAAGATCTTATTCCCAGTCAAGTCATCCACCGTTAGTGCCGATCCTACCAGTCCGATCGCGCCATAAATGAGCTTACGGATAACAGGATTACCACAGGAGAGCAGGCTCACGGGTCGAAAGGCACCGCCAGTAGCATCACCCACGGCTTCATCGATCTGTTGTAGGGTCAGCGTCCCTTCGAGAATATCGCGCACCATGTTGCTCTCAAGTACCTCCTCGAAATCTTCGTCTTCGGGAGCGGCCATTTATAGCAACATAATAAAAACGATTTTAACGGAAGTCGACAGTTACGGTGATCGTAACGCTTGGGGAGTGACGCGTTAGTAGCCCGAGCCTAACTTTCTCCTGTTACCAAAAGGAAAAGCTGCTTGTGTGTAGGGTTCAAGAGTTTCACTATGAGCTGCTCGTTCCTTCTTTACTTTTTCTCCTGATACTCCCCTCATCAATCCTGAAAAGAAAGATTAGTAACCCTATCGCGATAGGGTTACTAAGGAGGCGACGATGTTGATTTTTTGACCACAATAGGATCAGAATCAAGCTCGCGCCGAGAAGAACCTCTTACGACATTTGATTCCGATTTCTCCACCTAACACGAATAGAAACGATGGTACTCTTCTTCAATCGCCTCGCCAATCTATACTGGAAGGGCGTCTTCGTAACCATTCCGCTACACATCGCTGCTTTTAACGTGGCGCATTATCGGGATTACAAGAGAACCTTCCCTTACTCGCGAAGAATTTATACCGAGAACGTTGCCACGTATCTAGCAGTGACAGTAGCCGGTTCGACGTTAAGCGGGGCGAGTAGTCTTGCGTGGCCAATTGTCACCCCGCTAGTCGCACTTTACGAGATGGAAACGAGCTACCCCAAATACTTCCAAGTGCGTAAGTAGAAAACTGAATCTCGAAAAATACTACAGATTGTAGTATTAGCAATGCGGCAGTATCTTTGTGTCAAGCTTTTTTACCAAGGATGCCTTCATTCGCCATATGTATTGGGCACTTATTGCGTTCTGGTCAAGCGGCGTTTCACGGCTGACGGACAAGATCCGCACCTCATTTCATTACCCGCGCAACCACTGGCTTTCAGCAGAGACGTCGTCGCACGCGTGCTTTGTAGCGACGGCAATGTCTACACGATCGATTATGAACGACGCTTTGTGGTGTCCGTAACGAGTATCGACGCAATCTCGGTCGAGTTCTACTCGCGGTAGTGCTGATATTACATTCATCGAATGTAATTGGGAAGTTAGCGGATCTTGCGAAATACAGTTTTCTGTTTAGG
>Ga0326733_1000194_pt1 | contig 19591 bp, 19 predicted proteins | sample 14_GP2_308_FD_207946 | JGI IMG/M metagenome (GOLD analysis project Ga0326733, IMG submission 207946) | Glacier ice microbial communities from Ngari, Tibet, China - 14_GP2_30.8 | ecosystem: Environmental > Aquatic > Freshwater > Ice > Glacier | place: China: Ngari, Tibet | collected 2018-07-17 | reverse complement strand
TGCGCGGTAATGGTGGCGGCAACATTACTGCTGGCCTCTGTCACAAAATCGGCGGCATCTTTGGTTGTTATATGCTCAAAAACCACTTTTAACGCAGGGAATTTTTTAAGTAGTGGCGCCATATTGCACTCAATAAACACACGCTCGCGGTCAAACACATCCACATCACTATCGGTTACCTCCGTATGCGCCAACAAAGGCACACCCAGCTTTTCCATTGCCTCTAGCGCTTTAACGCAATGGTCTAAGCTGGTAACGCCAGAATCCGAATTGGTGGTCGCTCCGGCAGGGTAAAGCTTTACGCCATGCACAATGCCGCTGGCTTTTGCCAAGGCTATTTCTTCTGCCGTGGTGTTGTCGGTTAAATACAAGGTCATCAGCGGTTCAAAGCTCAATTCGGCTGGCAGCGCATCTAAAATACGCTGCCTGTAAGCCGCTGCCAATGCTGTTGTGGTAACAGGCGGACGTAAATTAGGCATCACAATCGCGCGCGCAAATTGTCTGGCAGTATCTGGCAGCACCGCTTTTAGCGCCGCGCCATCTCTAAGGTGTAAATGCCAGTCATCTGGGCGGATAATGCTTAAGGTTTTTGCTGTAGTCATTTTTAATCGTTTCGTTTAAATCGGTTTTTATTTTGCCGTGTCGGTTTTGGCGCTTTTAAGCTGTAGCGCAAATTCATACAAATCGTTTTTCTTTTCATTGCTAATTTCGGCGGCTAATTTTACCGCTTGTTTAAGCGGCAAATCGGCCAATAATAAGGTTAATACGCGAATCGTTTCTTCTGAAAATTCTTCTGCCGCTTTAATTTCGGCCGCCTCAATTAATAATACAAATTCACCGCGCTGCTGATTGGTATCGGCCTCTAACCATGCTTTTGCATCGCCTAAATTGCAGCTATAAATCGTTTCAAACGTTTTGGTGATTTCTCTGGCAAAGGTTACGCGCCGCTCTGCGCCTAACACATTGGCCATATCATTCACGCTTTCCACAATGCGGTGCGGCGCTTCATAAAAAACCAAAGTTACCGTTTGCGCTTTTAAAACGTCTAGCGCTTTGCGTCTTGCAGCGCCGCTTGCTGGCAAAAATCCATGAAATAAAAAACCATTTTGTGCAATGCCAGATGCCGATAAAGCCGCAATTACTGCGCTTGCACCTGGAATTGGCACCACTTTAATGCCCGCTTTACGCACAAAATCCACCACCACAGCACCTGGGTCGCTAATGCCTGGCGTGCCAGCATCGGTTACTAAGGCAATATTTTCACCCGCATTTAATTGCGCTAATAATTTTTCGGCCGATTGATGTTCGTTATGCTCATGCACAGCTATTAACTTTTTGCTAATGCCAAAATGCGATAATAATCCTGCTGTATGGCGCGTATCTTCGGCCGCAATGGCATCCACACCTTTCAGAATTTCAAGAGCGCGCAAAGTAATATCGCCCAAATTGCCGATTGGCGTTGCCACAACATATAATGTACTAATCGTTTTCAAATCGCTCATACCACCATTTTAAGCCAAAGCGCTATTAAGCATCCAATAAAATACACTTAATGCACCTCATATGAAATTAAATCAAAACAACGCAGGGCTTGAGGCAGAGAAATTGGCTGCAACTTTTTTATTGAATCAAGGACTTAAATTAATAGCGCAAAATTATCATTGCCGTTATGGCGAAATTGATTTGATTATGCAAGATGCCAAAACGCTGGTTTTTATTGAGGTGCGTTTAAGAAAAAATAGTATGTTTGGTGGCGCTGGCAGCAGCATTACGCCGCAAAAAATGCAAAAGTTAATCTTAGCCGCACAACACTTTTTGCAAACGTACAACCAGCCGCATGGCGAACAACCATGCCGCTTTGATGCCATTTTAATGGACTCAGTTGACGCAAAATCGATTGAGTGGGTGCGTAATGCATTTGACGCATAAAGGGCGTATGATTCGCAAAAATTATCTGTTATTTTGGAGTAAGCAATGAATTTGATTTTGAAAATGCTATTAGCCGCCACTTTATTAAGCCAATTGGCGGCTTGCGTGCCGGTAATTGTGGGTGGTGCAGCAGCGGGCGGCGCAGTGGCGGCCGATAGACGCACCTCTGGCTTTTTTGTAGAAGATGAAAGCATTGAGCTTAAAGCGGTTAAAAAAATGGTCACCAATCTGGGTGAGCAATCACATGTAAACGTTACCAGCTTTAATCGTAACGTGCTTCTGACAGGTGAAGTACCTGATGCAGAACGTTTAGCTAAAGCAGCCGCCTTGTTAAAAGAAATTGAAAATGTGCGCGCGGTAACCAATGAAATTGCTATTGCGCCTAAAAGCACCATTGGCTCACGCGGTAACGACACTTTTATTACCTCTAAAGTGAAAACAAAATTTGTGACTGAAAATAAATTTCCAGCCAATTACGTTAAAGTAGTCACCGAAAACGGCGTGGTTTATTTAATGGGCCTAGTTACCCAGGCCGAAGGTGAAGCGGCGGTAGAAATTGCCCGCAACACTGAGGGCGTAAGCAAAGTGGTCAAAGTATTTGAATACATAAACCCATAAAGTAAGCGATATTAAAATGACCAAAAAAAATGTTGAAATTATTATTGAAGGCCTAACCCGCGCTGGCAAACCGTTCCGCCCAAGTGATTGGGTGGATAGAACTTGCAGTACTTATGCTACGTTTGGGCCAGATAAAAAGCTGGTTTATTCACCTTATTTAAAGCCAAAAGTGATGAATGGCGTGCGTTGTTTGGCGGTGGATATGCGCTTAAAAGATAGTAGCCCAGAAGGTTTTGCGCAGCTAATGCAATTTGCCGATGAAAATCAGCTGAATATTTTAGATGCCGACGGCAATAGCATTCCTGCAATGATTTAAATAGTTACGGCTGAAGCTTAATGGATTCTTTAGCCATTAACGCTTCTAGGTACGCTCTAGTGACTAATCCGCGTTTGGTTTTAACCAAAACCCCGCGCGGATTATAAATATAAGTGGTTGGCATCACTTCAGCACGTCCAATTTGCTTAATCACCTCATCATCACCCAATATAATGGGGTACGACATCAGCATATCATCCACATAATCAGCCACTTCTGTAGTGTTTTTGTAATCAAACACCACGCCCAGCACCATCACATTTTTATCTTTGCGGCTATCGTACAGCGCCACCAAATCAGGCACCTCTTCTAAGCAAGGCGGGCACCAAGTGGCCCAATAATTCACAATGACCCATTTGCCTTTATATTGCGCAAGTGATTGTTTTTTGCCGGCGGTATCTTCTAAAATAAAACCTTTGCTTAGTGGCGCATCAGCAGCGTGCGCGATTAAACTCAGGCTTAAATAAATAAAAATTGTGATCACCCGCAAAAACTGCTTTTTAGCTGACATAGTAATTTTCAAACTAATATATAATCTGTAATAATAAGTCTTTATATTCACCATTATAAAAACATTTTTGGCGATTTTTATGGCTTGTAAATAAGACACAAAAACGCGTTTAACTTAAATTTACGCGCAACCATTTTATTAACGCTTTATCATTATTAAAAGTAACAAATTTTAAATTAGCACCCAATACTATGTGGAGTTTGTATGCCGATCAGTCTTAAGCTACCCGATTTAGATAGCAATCCAATTTTGTTGGCTGAAACGCGCGCGCACAAAATCAATGAGTTTATTCAAAACTTGCCATTTGGTGACCCAATTAGAGCAGCGACTGATTTAATAGAAGAATTACAGATTATTAATAGCCAAAAAGTGGCGTTTACCAACCGTTTAAACGCGCTTGAGCTGTATCGTCCGGCTGCCATTCAAATTTACCAAGATTTAATTCCACACTTTAGTAATGCTAGTTTGCCTATTTCTAAAAATGAGCAAGCCTTTGCCGATGCGGCTGATCAATTGTGGCAAGAATTTGCGTTTGGCTACAAATTTTCGCTGGTTGATCTACAAAACAAAATTCTTAATTTGGGCAGCAGCAAAACCACAGCATTGGTTGTTCAGCGCGCTATTCACGCTTGTAAAGAGATGATGCTGATTCATCATCTTACCTATGCCAGCGCGCCTGTTGCCATTTGGGGTGAGTTGCATCAGCTTTACTATTGCGCACTGCAGCAATCGGCCGAAAAACTGCCCGTATCTGAGCATTACACCAGCATTAACGCTAGCTCGGTTAATCTGATTTACGCGCAAACATTGTTGTTAAACTTGGCCAATCCACAACATTTGGCCAATAAAGATATTCTTAGCCTTGATAGTTATTTAGGTAATATTGCCCATCATGCCGAATTAAGGCCGCTAGGCTTTATTGAAAATCCGACCGGCGTGTTTTTAGTATCGCTTGATGGCGCAAAAGCACCAACCGCGTTTATTAAAAATAAAGAAATTCCAGACGGCAGCACTGATATTTTGCTAGTCACGGTTAATTTAGCTAGGCAAATTCATCAGCATGTTAAGTTATTGCAAGAAGGCGTTATTCCGAACGACGGCAGCATGCCAACCAATGCCATTGAAAGCCATTTTGAAGACTTGCTTGCGCATTTAATCAAGCAATATGGCAAAACGCCGCAACGCTTATTCTCTAGAAGCAAAAAAAGTGACGGTGTGGAATTAAGCATTGGCATTAATACCACGCATCATTTAATTCGCGAAATTGGCTCTACGCTTAACAATAATCAGGGCATTGGCGGTTTAAATACCAACGGCTTTTACAGGCCATCAAGATGGCAGATTTTAAACGTGAGCGCAGGCGGTTATGCTTTGCGTAAATTCAATTCATCTATGGCCAGCGCGCATATTGGTGACATTGTCGCCATGAAAGACAACAATACCAAAACTTGGGAGTTGGCTGTTTTGCGTTGGGCCAATGTAAATGAGTTAAAACAACTAGACGTAGGCTTGCAATTAATTTCGCCAAGCGCATCAGCCATTAGCATTCGTGCCGATGATAGCGCCTTAGAAAGCGAAGCCTTGTTGTTGCCTGAGCTATCAGCATTAAAGCAAGCGGCCAGCATTATTGCAGAAGTTGGCGTATGCAAAGTGGGCAGCACAATTGAAGTACATCATAACAATACGGTGAGTATGGTGCGCGCCACAAAATTGGTAGAACGCACAGCTAGCTTCGAACGCTTTCAATACAGCTTGATATAAGTCATTTGATGTTGTTATACTATGTTTAAATATGTAAAAGTATGTAAAAGTGAATTACTTCTGAGAATGTCTTAATTGATATTACCGATTTGAGTTTAACCATATGTTTGTAAATTACTTGAAAATACGTCAAATGACGCTATTTAATGCACAAATATAACTCTAAAAACTCACTTAATTATAGATAACTAGGTTATCGTACATTTATTCAGTCATCAGTCAAATTTCTACACCGAGGTCAACATGAGCGAACACATTACCCATTTAAGCGATGCTGCTTTTGAGCAAGAAGTATTGCAATCTTCCCTTCCCGTTTTAGTGGATTACTGGGCAGAATGGTGTGGTCCTTGCAAAATGATTGCGCCAATTTTAGATGATATTAGCAAAGAATATGCTGGCCGCTTAAAAGTAGCTAAGTTAAACATCGATGATAACCAACAAACACCGCCAAAATACGGTATTCGCGGCATTCCAACATTAATGTTATTTAAAAATGGCAATGTTGAAGCGACTAAAGTAGGCGCGTTATCAAAATCACAATTAACGGCTTTTATCGACAGTAATATTTAATTACCCAATATTTAATTGTTTAATATTTAAATTATTAACTTTTGCAAGAACTGCGTCTAGTTTCTACAAGCCAATCAGAAACTAGACATTTTAACCACTTACACCACAAACTATCCCTAAAACTATCCTATAGTTAGCCCCTTCTAGAGAGTTCTCTCATGCATTTATCTGACCTAAAACACCTGCCCGTTACCGAATTAGTTGAAATGGCATTAACCAACGAAATTGAAAATGCTAGCCGTATGCGCAAGCAAGATTTAATTTTTGCTATTCTGAAAAATAAAGCAAAAAAAGGGGACAGTATTTTTGGTGATGGTACTTTAGAAGTGTTGCAAGATGGATTTGGATTTTTACGCTCGCCTGACACCTCTTATTTAGCAGGCCCAGACGATATTTATGTGTCGCCTTCGCAAATTAGACGCTTTAATTTACACACTGGCGATAGTATTCAAGGAGAAATTCGCACCCCAAAAGATGGCGAACGCTATTTCGCCTTAGTAAAAGTAGACCAAGTAAACGGTGAAGCGCCAGAAAACACCAAGCACAAAATTCTGTTTGAAAACTTAACGCCGCTTTTCCCAACAATCCCACTGACATTAGAGCGCGAAATCCGCGGTGAAGAAAACATCACTAGCCGCGTAATTGACATGATTGCGCCAATCGGTCGCGGTCAGCGCGGCTTGTTAGTGGCCAGTCCAAAAAGCGGTAAAACCGTGATGATGCAAAATATTGCACACGCCATTACGGCCAATCATCCTGATGTGATTTTAATTGTATTGCTAATTGATGAGCGCCCAGAAGAAGTAACCGAAATGACGCGTTCCGTAAAAGGCGAAGTAGTGGCTTCTACCTTTGATGAGCCGGCAACGCGCCATGTGCAAGTGGCTGAAATGGTATTAGAAAAAGCCAAGCGCCTGGTTGAGCATAAAAAAGATGTAGTGATTTTGCTAGATTCGATTACCCGTTTAGCGCGCGCATACAATACGGTGATTCCATCATCAGGCAAAGTTTTAACAGGCGGTGTAGATGCCAACGCGCTGCAACGCCCTAAACGCTTTTTTGGTGCGGCACGTAATATTGAAGAAGGCGGTTCACTCACCATCATCGCTACAGCCCTTGTCGATACTGGTTCGCGCATGGATGATGTGATTTACGAAGAGTTTAAAGGTACCGGCAATATGGAAATCCATCTTGACCGCAAAATGGCTGAAAAACGCCTGTACCCTGCTATTAACGTGAATAAATCGGGCACACGTAAAGAAGAGTTGCTGATTGAAAAAGATGTATTGCAGAAAATTTGGGTATTACGCAAATTGCTTTACCCAATGGACGATTTGGATGCGATGGAATTCTTGTTAGATAAAATCAAAGCGACCAAAAACAATGCTGACTTTTTTGACAGCATGCGCAGGGGTTAAGTTAAACACAAAATCAAACATACATCTTGCCAAAGGCATATTTTTGGCCGATAATACGCGGTTTACTGCAACTGCTTAAATTTAGAGAGAAAAGCATGAAAGCTGATACACATCCAAACTACCCAGAAATCAACGTTACTTGTAGCTGTGGTAGCAAATTTAAAACACGCTCTACGCATGGTCGTGACATGAGTATTGAGGTGTGTTCACAATGCCACCCGTTTTACACAGGTAAGCAAAAAATATTAGACACGGCTGGCCGTGTTGAGAAATTCAAACAAAAATACGGCATGTAATTATTTGCCCGTGTTTTGCAAAAAAGGCAGCTTAGCTGCCTTTTTTATTGGCTTGAACAACTTTCTGTGCGTATTTTTCTTTAGCGAAATCTACGCAAAAATTATTAGCACACAAATTAGCAGTGATAAAATCACTTATCAAACTTAGGCACTTATTTATAAACCATGCGCTTTGATTTAGATCACGATTGGCAAGGCAATATGTCTACCCCGCGCGCGCGCGTGGGTGAGCGCGCCAAAACGCATCTATTATTAATATTGTGTGCGGTTTGGTTATTAATGGGCTTAATTGGCCATGCCCCGTGGAAACCGCTTGAATCGCATAGCATTAGCGTGATTAAGACCGTTTTAGATAACGGCGATTACTTAACGCCCAAATCGGCTGGCTCTAGCAAGATTACCAACCCGCCACTTTTTTACTTAAGCGCTGCGGTTGTAGGAAAAGCTTTTCAACCCATTTTACCGTTGCACGATGGCGCACGCATTGCCACTGGCTTATGGATGCTGATTACGTTTTTGATGGTGGGCATGACAGGCCGCGAGCTGTGGGGCAAAGGTGCGGGCCGTCAAACTACTTTTGTTTTAATGGGCACACTAGGCTTAATTGTGAGCGCGCATACATTAACACCGGCTGTTGCTAGCCTGGCAGGATTATCAACTGGGTTTTATGCGCTAGCCTTAAGCAAAAGGCGGCCTTATCGCGCCAGCATCATGCTAGGCTTAGGTCTTGGTGTGAGTTTTTTATCCACTGGCTTGTTGCCTATCAGCATTTTAGTCGCCACTTGCTTAGTTTTACCGTGCGTATTTGCCTATTGGCGCTGCAAAAGTTACCTACAATTTATGGCATTGTCACTATTAGTTGCCAGCCCACTTTTGCTGATTTGGCCGATTTTATGCTCCATTTTTCAGCCTGAATCATTGAATGACTGGTGGCTACAATCGTTTACTCAGTTTAAACAGGCTTATCATCTTTATTTTTTAAAAACCTTAGTTTGGTATGCATGGCCTGCGTTGCCTTTGGCCATTTGGGGTTTCTGGCGGTATCGCGCGCAATTATTAAGTAAACCTAAATTTCAGTTAATCATCACGTTTAGCGTTGTCGCTTTGGTATTAATTGGCTTTGGCGCAGAGCGCAAAGAGATATTTGCATTACCCTTATTAATACCGCTCACCGCAATGGCAGGCGGCAGTATTGAAACCTTAAAACGTGGTACAGCAGGCGCGCTAAATTGGTTTGGCCTGATTTTATTTGGCTTAATGAGCGGTCTAATTTGGCTAGGTTGGGTTGCGATTATGACGGGTAATCCTGTTAAAGTAAAAGAGCGCCTGACTTTTTTATCTGGCATGACGCAGCTAAATTTCAATTTTATTGCCGTTATTTTAGCCATCGCCGTTAGCTTAATTTGGCTTTTCGCTATATTCCGCTCACAACACTCTAATCGCTCTAGCACCACCAATTGGGCCATTGGCATGACTTGCGTTTGGACATTGCTGATGACTTTATGGCTGCCAATGATTGATTCAGCGCGCAGTTACGGCCCTGTGTTTACACAACTAAAAAAGGCGCTTCCAACACAATATGCTTGCATCACCAGTAATCATTTGGGTGAGGCGCAACGCGATTTGCTGCACTATTATGCTGATGTAAAAACGTTAGCTTTTGAAACTGAGCAAAATATGAATTGCGATTTATATTTGATTCAAAACGAAAAAAGCAGAGAAAAAGTAGAACCTGGGCCAGATTGGAAATTGCTTTGGAATGGCAAACGCTTAAATGAACGGCGCGAAAGTTTTAGTTTGTTTCAACGCGTTTCTTAAGTTTATTCAATAGCTACATCCAATAAGATTATTGGCTTATTGGATTTCTAAATGGCTGCTAGCAATAGCGGCCGCTACTTTAGAATGCAGCCCTTCACCATTGGTATTTTTAACATGTTGCGCCAATTGTTGGCGCATTTTTAACGCCCAAAATTTGTTTAAATGCCCTGCAATATCCTGCTTAACTTGATTTTCATCTGGATACGATTCGTAAAAGTCACCAATTTGATTGGCCATTTTGATTAACTGTTCTGTTTGCATGCGTATAAACTTTAAAAAATTAAACCTAAAAATCCAATATTCAAAACCAAGACTAAAATTTTACCCGATGTTGATGCGTATAAATAACAAATTGTTGATCGCGCAAAAAGCCAATTAAAGTCACACCATACATTTCAGCAACGCGAATCGCCAAGCCTGTAGGCGCAGAAATGGCCGCCAACACTTGAATACCCGCTGATGCTACTTTTTGCACCATCTCAACGCTGGCTCGGCTTGAAGTTAGCACAAAACCTTCTTGTTGATTAGGCCGTTTTGGCTCTTTATTTTCTTGCCTGTTATTTTCTTGCCTAGCTAGCGCACCAATCAATTTATCCATTGCATTGTGCCGGCCCACATCTTCACGTAGCAAATCTACCTCACCTTGCGCATTCACCCACGCACAAGCATGCGTTGCACCAGTGGCTTGCTGCAAAACCTGTTTGCTTTGAATCGCATGAAAAGCGGCTTGAATATGGCTGGCAGATAATGGTTTAGAAATAACATTTTTATTGAGAATATCCATTTGTGGTAACCGTAACGCTTGCTCTAAACTTTCAGCACCACAAATGCCACAGCCTGTGCGCCCAACCAAATTGCGGCGACGTTCTTTAAGCTTAACAAAGCACTCTGTTGCAATATCTAAACGCAATTCAATGCCCTGCGCCTGCTTTACCACTTCAATATCGTATAAATCACTTTTATCGCGCAAAATACCTTCTGATAACGAAAAACCCAGCGCAAAATCTTCTAAATCTAATGGCGTTGCCAACATTACCGCATGCGATACACCGTTAAAAACAAAAGCAATCGGCACTTCTTCGGCCACTTTATCTTGCACTGTACTCTGCTCACCATTTCGCCAGCGGGTAACGCTAACTTCTGTCAGCGGCGCATCAATCGAAAAGAGTGAATGCGTTAAAACCAATTGCTCAGACAAAATATGACTTGTTTAGCGATTAAGCAGGCTGCTTAGTTTTAGCCGATTTTTTGCCGGTAAACGCAATCTGTGCTTCGCTAAAAGTTTTATAATCTTTTTGCCAATCGGATAATTGATTAACACGCGTCACTTGCACTGCTGTTACTTTAAATTCTGGGCAGTTGGTGGCCCAATCGCTATTGTCCGTTGTAATCACATTGGCGCCCGATTCTGGATGATGGAACGTGGTGTAAATCACCCCAGCTTGCACGCGCTCCGTTAGCGTTGCGCGTAAAACCGTTTCACCCGCGCGGCTAGCAATGCCCACCCAATCGCCATCCTTAATACCGCGTTCTTCAGCGTCATGCGGATGAATCTCTACAATATCTTCTGCATGCCAAGCGTTATTGAGCGTGCGGCGCGTTTGGGCACCTACGTTGTACTGGCTTAAAATACGGCCTGTGGTGAGTATTAGCGGAAATTTAGCATTCACTTTTTCAGTAGTCGGCACATATTGGGTGATAAAGAATTTGCCTTTGCCACGCACAAACGCATCAATATGCATGGTTGGTGTGCCTTCAGGATTTTCATCATCGCATGGCCATTGAATGCTACCAAGCTCATCTAATTTAGCAAAACTCACACCTTTAAAGGTAGGTGTTAAGGCGGCGATTTCATCCATGATTTCACTGGCGTGCTTGTATTGCATATCGTAGCCAAGTGCAGCAGACAATTTCGCCGTGATTTCCCAATCTTCTAAACCACGCTCGCCATGTCCATTTTTGGGCGTCATCACACGGCGCACAGGTGAAATGCGGCGCTCTGCATTGGTAAATGTGCCGCTTTTTTCTAAAAATGACGCACCTGGGAAGAACACATGCGCATACATGGCGGTTTCGTTTAAGAACAAATCTTGCACAATCACGCATTCCATACTTTCTAAGGCATGCGTTACATGTTGCGTATTAGGGTCTGATTGCGCGATGTCTTCGCCTACGCAATATAAGGCTTTAAATTTACCCTCACCTGCAAGGTCTAGCATATTGGGAATGCGCAAACCTGGGTCGTTACTTAATGGCCTGCCCCAAGCGCTTTCAAACAGTGCGCGCGTGGCATCATCAGATACATGGCGATAACCCGGAAATTCGTGCGGCATGCTACCCATATCGCAACTGCCTTGCACATTATTTTGGCCACGCAATGGGTTAATACCAACGCCTTCACGGCCTACATTACCTGTGGCCATCGCAAGGTTAGCAATGCCCATTACCATGGTTGAGCCTTGACTATGCTCTGTAACGCCTAAGCCATAATAAATAGCGCCATTGCCGCCGGTTGCAAACAACCGCGCGGCTTCACGCATGGTTTGTGCTTTAACGCCTAATATTTCTTCTAATGCTTCTGGTGAATTCTCAGGTTTCGCCACAAAATCGCGCCACACCACAAAAGAATCCCACTCACAACGCTCACGCACAAAGTCTTCTTTCACAAAGCCTTCGGTTACTACCACATGCGCCAGCGCCGAAATTAAGGCTACGTTGGTGCTTGGGCGTAAATTTAAATGGTAATCGGCACGAATATGCGGTGAGTTATCCACCAAATCAATCTCACGCGGATCGGCAATAATCAGTTTTGCGCCTTCACGTAAACGGCGCTTCATTTGACTTGCAAACACAGGGTGGCCATCTGTCGGGTTAGCGCCAATAATCATGATGACATCAGATTTCATCACAGAATCAAAGGTTTGCGTGCCTGCCGATTCACCAATTGTTTGTTTAAGGCCATAACCTGTTGGGCTGTGGCAAACGCGGGCGCAAGTATCTACGTTATTGGTGCCAAATACCGCGCGCACTAGTTTTTGCGTGACATACACTTCTTCATTGGTGCAACGGCTAGAAGTAATGCCACCCATGCTTTCTTTGCCATAAGTGGCAGAAATACGTTTAATCTCACTGGCGGCATATTGGATGGCCTCATCCCAGCTCACTACTTGCCATTCATCTTTAATACTTTTTCGTATCATTGGCGTGGTGATACGGTCTTGATGGGTGGCATAACCCCAAGAAAAACGTCCTTTTACGCAAGAGTGGCCATGATTAGCGCCGCCATTTTTGTGCGGCGTCATGCGAATGACTTCTTCGCCTTTCATTTCGGCGTTAAAGCTACAACCCACGCCACAATAGGCGCAAGTTGTGGTGACTGAATGTTCTGGCACGCCAGCTTGAATCACGGTTTTTTCGATTAATGTGGCAGTTGGGCAAGCCGATACGCAGGCACCGCAAGAAACACACTCTGAATCCTTAAAGTTTTCAATGCCTGAGGCTACTTTTGAATCAAAACCGCGACCAGAAATGGTTAACGCAAATGTACCTTGTGTTTCTTCACATGCGCGCACGCAACGGCTGCAAACAATACATTTACTGGGGTCAAACGTGAAATACGGGTTTGATTCATCTTTTTCCGCTTTAAGATGATTTTCGCCTTCATAGCCATAACGTACTTCACGCAAGCCTACCGCGCCTGCCATATCTTGCAATTCGCAATCGCCATTGGTGGCGCAGGTCAGGCAATCTAGCGGATGGTCAGAAATATACAATTCCATGGTGCCGCGGCGAATATCCGCCAATTTGGATGTTTGCGTGTGCACTTTTAAGCCTGGCGCTACTGGCGTAGTACAGCTGGCTGGGTAGCCGCGGCGGCCTTCAATTTCGACCACGCACAAACGGCATGAGCCAAACGGCTCTAGTGAATCGGTAGCGCATAATTTAGGCACATTAACACCCGCCAAAATAGAGGCGCGCATAATGCTGGTGCCGTCTGGTACGGTAATTTGGCGGCCATCAATTTCTAAAGTCACCATCACGTCAGAGTCACTAGCAGGTGTGCCGTAATCAAGCTGATCATCATAACTGGTGCGGCTGTGGTCACTATTGCGGCCGCTATTGTGCGGCTGATGCGGCATTGCTGTGTATTTAATATCGTCCATGGTTTGCTCCGGCCGCCTTAAGTTTTAGGCAACAACTATATCAATAATTTTTTTTAGAGTCGATTTTGGCTTTGGCACAAAATCTTCCGCAAAATGATTCATCGCGCTCAGCACTGGGTAAGGCGTCATGCCGCCCAGCGCGCACAGTGAACCGTTTAGCATGGTGTCGGATAAATCGCGCACCAGCTTGGTGTTTTTTTCTACATCGGCACCGTTGATGATTTTATCAATCACCTCTACGCCGCGCGTAGAGCCGATGCGGCATGGGGTACATTTGCCGCAACTTTCAATGGCGCAAAATTCAAACGCGTAACGCGCCATTTTTGCCATATCTACGGTGTCATCAAACGCTACAATACCGCCATGGCCCAGCACCGCCCAGATTTTGCTAAATTCTTCGTAGTCCAGTGGCGTATCAAATTGGCTTTCTGGTAAAAACGCGCCCAATGGGCCACCCACTTGTACTGCGCGAATGGGCTTGCCAGTGTAAGAACCGCCGCCAAAATCGTATAATAATTCACGTAGTGTTGCGCCAAACGCAAGCTCAACCAAACCGCCGTGTTTGATATTACCTGCTAGCTGAATCGGCAATGTGCCGCGTGAACGGCCCATGCCATAATCAGCATAAAACTGCGCACCTTTGTCTAAAATAATCGGGATTGTCGCTAACGAAATCACGTTATTAACTACGGTTGGCTTGCCAAATAAGCCTTCAATCGCTGGTAATGGTGGCTTAAAGCGCACTAAACCGCGCTTGCCTTCTAGGCTTTCCAGTAATGATGTTTCTTCGCCACATACATACGCACCTGCGGCGCGGCGCACTTCTAATTTAAATGTATGATTTGAACCGCAAATATTGTCGCCCAAATAGCCTGCCGCTTCGGCTTTACTGATTGCCTCATTCAGAATATGAAGCGCATGCGGATATTCAGAGCGTAAATAAATATAGCCTTGATTGGCACCTACGGCGATGCCTGCAATGGTCATGCCTTCAATCAGCACAAACGGGTCATCTTCCATCACCATGCGATCCGAATAGGTGCCTGAATCGCCTTCATCAGCATTACAAACGATATATTTTTGCACGCCCTTTTCACCCGCGCCCAGCACCGTATTCCACTTAATACCAGTCGGAAAAGCCGCACCGCCGCGACCACGCAGGCCAGAATCAGTCACAATTTTGACTATTTCAGCAGGGGTTAATTTAAGTGCATTGGCTAAACCTTTATAACCATCGTGCGCTAAATAATCCTCTATAGAAACGGGGTCGGTAATGCCAATACGCGCAAAGGTTAAGCGCTGTTGTTTTTTTAGCCACTCTAATTCTTCGGTTAAGCCCAAATAAAGTGGATGCGCTTTGGCGGTGCTTGAATCTGGATTTAAAAAATAGGCATCAAACAAACCAGCCACATCGTTAGGCTGCACTGGCGCAAATGCCACGCGGCCACTTTCTGTCGCCACTTCTACAAATGGCTCTAGCCAGAATAGTCCGCGCGAACCGTTACGAATTAGCTCAATCTCAATACCGCGCTTTTGCGCTTCTTGCTGAATCGCATTGGCAGTGCGGTTTGCACCTACACTTAATGCAGTTGAATCGCGAGGTACATAAACTTTAATCATAGGGACTTTAATCATGACGCGCGCGCCTCACTAATTAAATCGGCCATTTTTTGGCTATCCATGCGGCCATAAACTTCATCATCCATCATCACCGCGGGTGAGCAGGCACAGTTGCCCAAACAATAAATCGGCTCTAAAGTAATCGCGCCATCGCTGGTGGTTTGATGATAATCAATGTTTAATTTGGCTTTAATGCTGGCTTCTAATTTCTCAGAACCCATGGCTTGGCAAGATTCGGCGCGGCAAACGTGCAAAATGTGGTTTCCAACTGGGTGCGTTCTAAAGTGATGATAAAACGTGACCACGCCATGCACTTCGGCAACGGATAAAGCCAGCGCTTTCGAAATCGGCAAATAACTATCTTCTGGAATATAGCCAATTGTGTCTTGAATGGCATGCAAAAGTGGCATTAACGCACCAGCCATTTGTTTATGCTGGGCGATAAGTGATTGAATTGTTGTTGATGTTTCTATCGATAGTGCGTTTGCCACAGATATCCTTATTGCAACAGTTATTAATGTAATAATATACCTATTCAGGGTCTTATTAAAGGCCAAAAACGGGCTAGCTACACAGTATCAGACGTGTTTGTAACGTGTAAATTCCATGCCTTAGCATTTTTTTAAAATTGTATTAAATTTAGATTAATTTTTATTATTCAACAACTGCACAAAATCAACTAAACAACTGTCTTTCATTGTATGCATACACGATACGTCATAAAATAAGCCTATGTTAAATCCACCCACATTAGTCGATCAATTTGGCCGCACAGTCGATTACATTCGTCTATCCATCACCGATCGCTGCGATTTTAGGTGCGTGTACTGCATGTCTGAAGACATGACTTTTTTGCCGCGCGATGAAGTATTAAGCCTTGAAGAATGCGCGCGATTGGTTAGAGTATTTGTTAAATTAGGCGTAAGCAAAGTGCGCATCACAGGTGGTGAGCCTTTGGTGCGCAAAAATGCCTTATGGCTGTTTGAAGAAGTGGGCAAGCTGGAAGGCTTAAAAGAGTTAGTGCTTACTACCAACGGCAGCCAATTAGAAAAACAAGCGTTAGCTTTAAAAAACGCAGGCGTAAAACGCATTAATATTTCAATTGATAGCTTAAAAGCCGAACGCTTTAAAAAAATTACCCGCACTGGCGATTTAAATAAAGTATTAACTGGATTGCAAGCCAGCAAAGATGCAGGCTTTGAAGGCATTAAAATCAACACTGTTTTAATGCGCGGCAGCAACGATGATGAAGTGGCAGATTTAGTGCAATTTGCTATTGATCAAAAAATTGATATTAGCTTTATTGAAGAAATGCCATTGGGCGACGTTGACCACACACGAGAAAGCAGTTTTGTGAGCAATGCAGACACATTAAAACTATTGCAAAGCAAGTACTCACTTCTGCCCAGCACTGAGAGCACAGGCGGCCCGGCGCGTTATTGGCGCGTGGCAAATAGCGACGGTACTTCTAATACCAAAATCGGCTTTATTTCACCGCATAGCCACAATTTTTGTGAATCGTGCAACCGCGTGCGCATCACCTGCAAAGGCGAATTGTATCTATGCTTAGGGCAAGAAGACAAAATAGAATTGATGCCGCTATTGCGCCAATATCCAAATGATGACGCGCCTTTAATTGCGGCCATTTTGGGCAGCATGCGCATTAAACCCAAAGGCCACGATTTTGATTTGCGCCGCGCAGAACCTGCTGTTATTCGCTTTATGTCGCATACAGGCGGTTAATTTCACCTTGGCAATATCCAGCATTATTCTTTCAGGTGGCCGCGCTACGCGCATGGGCGGTGTGGATAAAGGCTTGGTTTCGCTACAACATAAGCCGTTGATTAAGTATGTGATTGAGCGTTTAAAGCCGCAAGTAGATGAAATTTTGATTAATGCCAATCGCGAAATTGCGAAATATCAAACGTTTGGCTACCCTGTTTTACAAGATGCACACGAAAACTTTATTGGTCCTTTAGCTGGCTTTTGCTTGGGTTTACAGCATGCCAAGCATGATTATCTATTAACCGTGCCTTGCGATTCACCTTTATTGCCGCACAATTTAGCGCAGCGCTTGCTTAACGCGCTAACCACGCACCAGGCGGATATTGTAGTCGCCAGCAGCGATGGCAACGCGCACCCTGTGTTTTGTTTATGCAAGAAAAGTGTGTTGCCTTCACTTACGGCGTATTTAGCCGCTGGCGAGCGACGTGTGAGTAGCTGGCAAAAAAGCCTTGCTTATACAGAAGTGGATTTTAGCGATTGCAGCGATGCTTTTGTTAACCTGAATACGTTTGAAGATCTAGCGGCTTTAGAATTAAAATTGCGCCATGCATAAATTATTACATAAGCCTTTACCAATTATTGGCATTTGCGCCGCCGGCAGCAATGCGGGCAAAACCACGCTTATTACGCAATTAATCCCAGAACTGGCCAAGCATGGTTTGCGCGTTTCGGTAATTAAACACGCGCATCATCAGTTTGATATTGATCACAAAGGCAAAGACAGCTACCAGATTCGCGAAGCAGGCGCGGTGCAAACCTTAATCGCCTCAAACAAGCGCTGGGCGTTGATGACAGAGTTAGCGCAGGAGCCTGATTTAGACGATTTAATTGCAAAATTCGATAATCGTTACGCCGATTTGATTTTGGTAGAAGGTTTTAAGCAAGCCAATATAGCCAAAATTGAAGTGCACAGACCCAGCTTAAACATGCCATTATTGGCTACGCAAGATAGCAATATTGTTGCTGTTGCCAGCGATGCCGCACTTGAATTAACGCATATCCCCGTTTTAGATTTAAACAATATTGCAGAGATTGCGGCTTTTATTATTCAACATTTATCACTTTCTACGCAAAGCGCATGACAAACCTTAGCTCACTTTCCCAAATCGCCTTAAACCCCAGTTGCATGGATGATTACGACCCAAATGCGATGTCGGTGCAAGCGGCGCGATTGTATATTAAGCAATTTTTAAACCCTATTACTGCGACTGAAAATGTGCCAGTGATGCAAAGTTTAGGGCGCGTGTTGGCAACAGATATCACCTCACCTAGCAATGTGCCGAATCATCATAATTCCGCCATGGATGGCTTTGCGATTAAAGTGGCCGATGGCGATAAAACCCTAAAAATAATCGGCACCGCTTTTGCTGGCAAGCCTTTTTTGGGTGAATTAAATGCTGGTGAATGCATCAAAATTATGACAGGCGCGGTGATTCCTACAGGTGCCGATGCTGTGGTGATGCAAGAGCGTGTGGATATTATTGAAAACAACATTCGCCTGAACATCGCGCCTAAATTAGGTGAAAATATCCGCCCAGCGGGTGACGATTTAAAAATTGGGCAGACGGTTTTAAGCAAAGGCCATTTGTTGCGCCCTGCCGATTTAGGCTTGGTTGCATCGCTTGGCCTGGCCGAATTAAGCGTTTACAAACCATTAAAAGTGGCGTTTTTTAGTACAGGTGACGAATTAATCGGCGTTGGCAGCCCACTGATTGAGGGCCAAATTTATGACAGCAATCGGTACACGTTATTTGGCATGCTAAGCAGGCTGGGCGTTGAGATTAGCGATTTAGGTGTTGTGCCAGATAATCCGGATTTATTAGAAGCTACCTTATTAAAAGCGGCCAGCAATAACGATGTAGTGATGACCAGCGGCGGCGTATCGGTTGGTGAAGCGGATTACATGAAAACATTGCTCACCAAGCATGGCCAAGTGCTGTTTTGGAAAATTAATATGAAACCGGGCAGGCCATTAGCCTATGGCAAAGTGCAAGGTAGCAACGGCCAAATGGCGCATTATTTTGGCCTGCCTGGCAACCCAGTAGCCACCATGGTTTCGTTTTATCAATTTGTGCGCGAGGCGCTGATTACCTTAATGGGTAGCACCCCAAAACCATTGCCGCTTTTTAAAGTGGAATGCTCAGAGGCCATTAAAAAAGCCACAGGCCGCACCGAATTTCAACGTGGATTTTTGTATGAAGATGCTGGTATTTGGAAAGTAAAACCACTGCCTAATCAAAGCTCTGGCGTATTGAGTAGCATGAGCGCGGCTAATTGTTTTATTGTGCTGGATGATACCGTGGGCAATTGCGTAAGCAATACCTTGGTTAAGGTGCAATTGTTAGAAGGCATTGTTTAGCCGTTTTATGGAAATTGATTTAACATAATATCGATTACTTGGTTTACTACAACCAAAATTGGCATTACCAATTCAATATAAGCTATAGTATAATCAATGGTTTAGCCTAATATTGTCGCACACCAACCATCTTGGACGTCGTTATTAAAAATCCCATCAATTCAGACTCAACAATAATTTGGGCGATTGTGTCATCTATTTTATTGCATGCTTTTCTTGCGATAACCTTACCCAATTTAAGGTTTGATTTGGCAAAAGAAAAGCCAATTGAATTAACCATTGAATTAGCGCCACCTAAAGCGCCAGAGCCTGTTGCGGTGATAGAGCCTGTGCAGCCAATTGAGCCAGTAAAACCTGAGGTGATTCCGCCCAAACCGATTAAAAAAACGCCGCCTAAAGAATTGCCAAAACCAGTTACTAACACACC
>Ga0326733_1000193_pt1 | contig 19947 bp, 18 predicted proteins | sample 14_GP2_308_FD_207946 | JGI IMG/M metagenome (GOLD analysis project Ga0326733, IMG submission 207946) | Glacier ice microbial communities from Ngari, Tibet, China - 14_GP2_30.8 | ecosystem: Environmental > Aquatic > Freshwater > Ice > Glacier | place: China: Ngari, Tibet | collected 2018-07-17 | reverse complement strand
GAGGGGATCGACAAGATCGTCACCGAGTTCGGCGCCGAATGGCGCTTCGCCGGATGCTCGATGTGCCTCGGCATGAATCCCGACCAGCTCGCGCCCGGCGAGAGATGCGCCTCGACCTCGAACCGCAACTTCGAGGGACGCCAAGGCAAGGGCGGACGCACCCATCTGGTCTCGCCGCTCGTCGCCGCGGCGACCGCCATCCGCGGTACGCTGTCGAGCCCCGCCGACATCGCCCAGGAGGTGAATGCCTGATGGACAAAGTCTCCGTCATCACCGGAATCGCCGCACCTCTCGCCGAGTCCAACGTCGACACCGACCAGATCATCCCCGCGGTGTTCCTCAAGCGGATCACCAAGACCGGATTCGACGACGCGCTCTTCTACGCGTGGCGGCAGGACCCGGACTTCGTGCTGAATCGCCCGGAATTCCGCGGCGCGAAGGTGCTCATCGCCGGCCCCGACTTCGGCACCGGCTCCAGCCGCGAACACGCCGTCTGGGCGCTGCGCGACTTCGGGTTCGCCGCGGTGCTGAGCCCCCGGTTCGGCGACATCTTCCGGGGCAACTCGGGCAAGCAGGGACTCCTCGCGGGCGAGATCAGCGAGGCGGATTCCGGCACGATCTGGGGCATCATCGCCCAGTCGCCCGGTATCGAGGCGACCGTCGACCTGCTTAAGAAGACGGTCACAGTTGGTGATTTCACCACCGGATTCCAGATCGACGACTACACTCGCTGGCGGCTGCTCGAAGGCCTCGACGACATCAGTCTCACCCTGCGCGAAGAGGCGCACATCACCCAGTTCGAGGAGCGCCGGGCATCCTGGCGACCGAGAACCCTCCCCGCCAAATAGTCCCTCCCCTCTACCAAGTCAGCGCAGGTGTAATGCATGATTCCTCTCGTCACGGACGCCCAAAAGGCAGCAGCACGTGTGGGCCTGAAATCAGACTCGATCGTCATCAACGGAGGCAAGCGCCTCGAGGGGCGCATCGAGGTTCGCGGCGCGAAGAACCTGGCGACCAAGGCCATGGTCGCCGCGCTGCTCGGCGACACCCCCAGCCTGCTCACGAGCGTTCCCGAGATCAGTGACGTCGGAGTCGTTCGCGGGCTCCTCGAGGTCTACGGGGTCAAGGTCACCAACCCCGCCCCGGGCGAGCTGAGCTTTGACACCAGCCGTGTCGAGAGCGCGCACTTCGCCGAGATCGACGCGCACGCCGGCGCCAGCCGCATCCCGATCCTGTTCTGCGGTCCGCTCCTGCACCGCCTCGGCGAGGCCCGCATCCCGGACCTCGGCGGATGCCGCATCGGCGACCGACCGATCGACTTCCACCTCGACGCGCTGCGCCAGTTCGGCGCGGTCATCGAGAAGGGCTTCGAGGGCATCCACCTCACCGCGCCGGACGGGCTCAAGGGCGCCGACATCGAGCTGCCCTACCCGAGCGTCGGCGCGACGGAGCAGGTGCTTCTCACCGCGGTGCTCGCGACGGGGACCACCGAGCTCAAGAACGCGGCCATCGAGCCCGAGATCATGGATCTCATCGCGATCCTGCAGAAGATGGGCGCCATCATTTCGGTCGAGCCCAACCGGGTGATCCTGATCGAGGGTGTCGACCGTCTGGACGGCTTCAACCACCGCGCCCTATTCGACCGCAACGAGGTCGCCAGCTGGGCCGCGGCCGCGCTCGTCACCCACGGCGACATCTTCGTCGGCGGGGCCCGCCAGACCGAGATGATGACGTTCCTCAACGTCTTCCGTAAGGTCGGCGGCGCGTTCGACGTGCAGGAGGACGGCATCCGCTTCTGGCACCCGGGCGGCGAGCTCAAGCCCGTCACCATCGAGACGGACGTGCACCCCGGGTTCATGACCGACTGGCAGCAGCCGCTCATCGTCGCGCTCACCCAGGCGCACGGCGTGTCGATCGTGCACGAGACGGTGTACGAGAACCGCTTCGGATTCACTGAGGCCCTCAACGAAATGGGCGCGGAGATCGTCGTGCACAAGGACGGGCTGCCCGACCACCCGCGTCGCGTCGCCCGACGCGACTTCGAGCAGGCCGCCGTGATCACCGGACCGACCAAGCTGCATGGCGCGAGCATCTACGTTCCCGACCTGCGCGGCGGGTTCAGCCACCTCATCGCGGCGCTGAGCGCCGAGGGACAGTCGGTCATCAGCAACATCGGCATCATCAGCCGCGGGTACGAGCACATCATCGATAAACTCGAGACGCTCGGCGCCGACTTCGTCTACGAAGGCTGAGTTGTCGACCCATCCGTCCGAGAAGACCCCGATCTTCCGGTTCCTCGCCGTTCTGTTGCTGCCGTTCATGAGCTTCGTGGCGCGGTACCGCATCCACGACGGCGACAAGATGCCGAAATCGGGCGCATTCGTGCTCTCGCCGAACCACTACAGCGAGATCGACCCGGTCGTCATCGGCATCGTCATGTGGAAGCTTGGACGGATGCCGCGGTACCTGGCCAAGGCGAGCCTGTTCAAGTACCCGGTGCTCGGCGCACTGCTGCGCGCCTCCGGCCAGATCCCGGTCGAGCGCGCGGGCGCCATGCGTGGCAACGACCCGCTCGTCGCCGCCCGCAAGATCGTGAACGACGGACTCGCCGTCGTGATCTACCCCGAGGGCTCGCTCACCCGCGACCCCGACCTGTGGCCGATGCGCGGCAAGGCCGGCGCGGTGCGGATGGCGCTCGAAGCCGACATCCCCCTCGTTCCGATCGCCCACTGGGGCACCCAGCTCGTGATGCCCCGCTACGGCAAGCGCATCAGCCTCTTCCCCCGCAAGACCATCCACGTGAAGGTCGGCGACCCCGTCGACCTGTCCGCGTTCCGCGGCAAGCAGCTCGACGGACCGGCTCTGAGCGCAGCGACCGCACTCGTGATGGATGCGGTCACGGCGCTGCTCGAGGACCTGCGAGGAGAGAAGGCCCCGGCAGAGCGTTGGGACCCCTCGAAGAACAACCAGAAAGAGACCGGTCGCTTTTGATCAACACGATGCCCATCCGGATCGTCTCACCCGGATCGCGCCGCGTCGCCGTGCTCGGCGCCGGCAGCTGGGGAACCACGTTCGGCAAGATCCTCGCCGACGGCGGCTCCGACGTCGCGATCTGGGCGCGCCGCCCGGAGCTCGCGCGCGAGATATCGCAGAGCAAACGCAACAGCGACTACCTGCCCGGCATCAACCTGCCCCGCCGACTCTGGTCGAGCTCGCTGCTGCCCGACGTGCTCGAGGGCGCCGAGTACATCTTCGTCTCGGTGCCGAGCCAGTCGGTGCGCGAGAACCTGCTCATCGTGCGCGAGCTCATCCCGAAGGACACGATCGTCGTGAGCCTGATGAAGGGCATCGAGAAGGGCACCGGGATGCGGATGAGCGAGGTGATCCGCGAGGTGCTCGACATCGACGAGGACCGCATCGCCGTGGCATCCGGCCCCAACCTCGCCCTCGAGATCGCCAAGGAGCAGCCGACGGCCGCTGTGGTCTCCTCGACGAGCATGGAGACGGCGACGGCGGTCGCGATCGCCGCGACCAACCCGTACTTTCGCTCCTACGTCAATACCGACGTCATCGGCACCGAGTTCGGCGGCGTGCTCAAGAACCTCATCGCCGTGGCGATCGGCATCGTCGACGGCGTCGGCTACGGCGAGAACACCAAGGCGTCGATCATCACCCGCGGCCTCGTCGAGATGACCGACTTCGCGGTCGCGTACGGCGCGCGCCCGGAGACGCTGTCCGGCCTCGCGGGCCTCGGCGACCTCATCGCGACCTGCGAGTCGTCGCTCTCCCGCAACAACACCGCCGGGCGCCTTCTCGGCCAGGGCTACAGCTTCTCCGATGTCGTGGCGCAAATGAACCAGACCGCGGAGGGGCTCGCCTCGGTGGCGCCCGTGCTCAAGCTCGCCCAGGCGAAGGGCGTCGACATGCCCATCGTTTCGCAGGTGGCGCAGGTGCTCGCCGGCACCATGAACCCACGCGACATCGCCCCCCACCTCACGACCGACAGCGACGAACCACGACCGGAGTCCTGAGTGACCAACGACAACGGCACCGACAAGCTCGTCGTCGCGGTCCTGTTCGGGGGCCGCTCGAGCGAGCACTCGATCAGTTGCGCGACGGCCGGGGGAGTGCTCGCGGCCATCGACCGCGGCAAGTACGACGTCATCCCGATCGGCATCACTGTCGACGGCGCGTTCACGCTCCAGCCGGATGCTCCGGCGGCGTTCGCCCTCGACGGCGAGACGCTGCCCAGCGTTCCCGACAACGGCACCCGCGTGCACTGGCCGGTCTCCTCGCTCTCGCGCGAGCTGACCGTGACGGATGCTGGCGGCGGGACGCGCGGGCTCGGCGACATTGACCTCGTGTTCCCGATCCTGCACGGGCCGTTCGGCGAGGACGGCACCATTCAGGGCCTGCTCGAGCTCATTGGGCTGCCGTACGTCGGCGCCGGGGTGCTCGCGTCGGCGGTCGGCATGGACAAGCACTTCTCCAAGACCGTGCTGCAGCACTCCGGAATCGCCGTCGCGCCGTGGCGCACCGTGTCCGCGCGCGAATGGGCGGCGTCCCCCGACGTCGTCGTGTCGGCCGCCGACGCCCTCGGCTGGCCGGTGTTCGTGAAACCGGCGCGTGCCGGCTCGAGCGTCGGCGTCTCCCGGGCGAACTCCGCCGCAGATCTCCCCGCGGCCATGGCCGTCGCCCTGGCCGAAGACAGCAAGGTACTCATCGAGGCCCGGCTGGTCGGCCGGGAGATCGAGTGCGGAGTGATCGGCGGGCGGCGCGGCGAGGCGCCTCGCGTCTCGGTCGCCGGCGAAATCATCGTGCGCGGCGCCGGATTCTATGACTTCACCGCCAAGTACCTCGATGCCGCCGGGGTGGACCTCGTCTGCCCGGCGGTGCTCTCGCCCGACGAGCTCGACGAGATGCAGCGGCTCGCGGCGCTCGCATTCGAGGCGATCGGGGCGGCCGGTCTCGCCCGCGTCGACTTCTTCCTCACCGACTCGGGCTTCGTCATCAACGAACTCAACACGATGCCGGGGTTCACCCCGATCTCGATGTTCCCCAAGTGCTGGATGGCAAGCGGACTCAGCTACCCCGAACTGATTGACGAGCTCATCGAGATCGGGCTCGAGACGGTTCGCTGAGCACCGCGGGGCCGCGAACCGTGCGATTGCGACCGATTGGCGGGTGGAACCACACCGCGATCTCTTGGGTCCAATGGCCGCTGACGCTGCTAACCGCCCGGAGTAGGCTCAGACCAGCAGTCAGCAGAACAAACACCAAAGGTGGAATCATGCGCGCAAAACTCGCCGTCCCGGCACTCGCGGCCATCGCCGTCGTGCTCCTTTCCGGATGCGTTGACAACTCGACGCCCGGCACCGACACCGGGTCGCCCCGGGAGACTACCGTCGACGAGGCGGCAGTTGCCCTGCTCCCCGAGGAGGTGGCGAGCTCCGGCACCCTCCTTGTGGGCACCGACCCGACCTACGCGCCCAATGAGTTCAAGGACGAGGCGGGCGCCCCCATCGGCTGGGGCATCGAGCTCGCCGAGGCGATCGCCGCGAAGCTCGGCCTCGAGCCGGAGTTTCAGGTCTCGAAATTCGACAACATCATCCCGAGCGTGACGGGCGGCAAGGTCAACATCGGCATGTCCTCGTTCACCGATACGGTCGAGCGGGAAGAGCAGGTCGACTTCGTCAACTACTTCACCGCAGGCATCCAGTGGGCATCCGCTGCCGGAAACGACATCGACCCCGACGACGCGTGTGGGCTCAAGGTCGCAGTTCAGGCCACAACGTACGAAGACACCACCGAGGTGCCCGCAAAGAGCGAGGCGTGCGTCGCCGATGGCAAGCCCGCGATTGAGAAGATCCAGTTCGATACGCAGGATGCCGCGACCAACGCCGTCGTGCTCGGCCAGGCCGACGCCATGAGCGCCGACTCTCCGGTGACCCTGTACGCCATCGCCCAGACCGGCGACCAGCTGCAGCTGGCCGGGAAAACCTTCGACGTGGCACCCTACGGCGTTGCAGTAGGCAAGGACTCCGGACTCGCCGAGGCGGTCCAGGCTGCACTGCAGGCGATGGTCGATGACGGAACCTACGGCGACATCCTCGACGAGTGGGGCGTCGCCGACGGCGCTATCGACGAGATCACGATCAACGCCGCCGCGAACGGCTAGCCGGGTATGAGCGGCGAGAGCCCGATTCAGGCCATCCGGCTGCGGCACCCGTGGCGCAACGTCTTCGCGGTGCTCCTCATCGCCGGGGCAGCGCTGTTCGTACTCGACGCTGCGGGGCGACCGGCCTACGACTGGCCGGCCGTTGCGCAGTACGTGTTCGATCGTCGCATCACCCAGGCGGCCGTCAATACGCTGCAGCTGACGGTCTACTCGATGATCATCGCGATCGTGCTCGGCGTGATCCTCGCCATCATGAGGCTGTCCCCGAACCCGGTCGTCAAGAGCGTGGCATGGTTCTACCTCTGGGTGTTCCGGGGAACCCCTGTCTACGTGCAGCTCGTGTTCTGGGGCCTGCTGTCGATCATCTACCAGAGCATCGACATCGGCATCCCCTTCATGGAGCCGTTGTACTCGTTCCAGACCAACGCGGCGTTGAACACGTTCACGCTCGCCATCATCGGGCTCGCCCTCAACGAGGCGGCCTACATGGCCGAGATCGTGCGCGCCGGACTGCTTTCGGTTGACCGCGGCCAGGAGGAGGCAGCGACGGCACTCGGGATGAGCTGGTTCCAGACAATGCGTCGGGTCATCGTGCCGCAGTCGATGCGCATCATCATCCCGCCGACTGGCAACGAGGTCATTTCGATGCTCAAGACGACATCGCTCGTCACGGCGGTGCCCTACAGTTTCGATCTCTACACGCGGTCGAGGGACATCTCCGCCGAAACCTTCAACCCCATCCCCATGCTCATCGTCGCGTCGCTGTGGTACCTGTTCTTCACCTCTATTCTGATGGTCGGCCAGCACTTCCTCGAGAAGCGCTTCGCCCGCGGCGTCGGTGACCGCCGGCCGGACAAGAAGGGCAGCGCGCCCACCGGCACCGGGGCGGTGCCCGTGATCACGGGCACCCAGCCGACGGTCGTCGCGCCGATCCAGACGACGAATCCGCCGTCGGCCCCAGGCAGGGACGGCGCCAAGTGACTGCGAGCACGGCGTCCGGCGCATCCGGGGAGGGGCCCATTCCCCCCATGGTGCTCGCCGAGTCAGTCTCAAAGAGCTTTGGCTCGAACGAGGTGCTGAAGGGGATCTCGCTCGAGGTGAAGCGCGGCGAGGTGCTGTGCCTCGTAGGACCATCGGGCTCGGGCAAGTCCACCTTCCTGCGCTGCATCAACCACCTGGAGGTCGTCTCTGCCGGGCGCCTCAGCGTCGACGGCGAGCTCATCGGGTACCGCGAGGCGAACGGCAAGCTCTACGAGCTTCGGCCGAGGGAGGCCGCCCGCCAGCGTCGCGACATCGGCATGGTCTTCCAACGGTTCAACCTCTTCCCTCACATGACAGCGATGCAGAACGTGATGGAGGCACCGCTGCGGGTGAAGGGCGAGAACAAGGCACTGGCCGAGCAGAAGGCCAGGGACCTGCTCGACCGAGTCGGACTTGCCGACCGGCAGGACTACTTCCCCGCCCACCTGTCCGGTGGACAGCAGCAGCGCGTTGCGATTGCCCGCGCGTTGGCGATGGAGCCGAAGCTCATGCTCTTCGACGAGCCCACCAGCGCGCTCGATCCCGAGCTGGTTGGCGAGGTTCTCGACGTGATGAAGGGTCTCGCCGCCGACGGCATGACGATGATTGTCGTCACCCATGAAATGGGCTTCGCGTGCGAGGTCGCCGATTCCCTCGTGTTCATGGATGCCGGCGTCGTCGTCGAGACCGGCGACCCCGCTGAGGTTCTCGCTCGCCCGCAGCACGAGCGCACGAGGGCGTTCTTCTCGAAAGTGCTCTAGCGGCGGGGGCGCCGAACACGGACGCACCCGACACCTGCGTCTATGGCCTCAGCACGGCGTCGTCGTCGACGGTCGCGTCCTCGGGTGATGTGCAGGCGCCGACAACGGGGCTGTACCCGACGGAGTTGGCGAGCGCGTTGAGCGCATTCGAGTCCGAGGTGGCGACGACGTCGATGATGACCTGCACGGCGGGATCGCGGCCATAGGTTGTGAAGACCCCGCGACCCTCCTCGGAGTCGTCCACCAGCCAGTCGACGCCGTCGATGGTGACGCAGCGCTGTGTCGAGGGACCGGGAACCTCGACACCGCAGGTGAGCAGGATGACAGCCGGATCGCCCCACGCGCCGGTCCCCTGGGCGTCGGTCTCCCGCAGCGCGCTACCGTCGATGTCCTCCGGCAGGCGCACGACGATCTCGGCGCAGACGGGGTTCGTGGCATCCTCCGCGGCCTGCATCGGCACCGCCGCGGTGCACCCGGCAAGGGAGCCCAGAATCAGGAGAATGGCTGCGGCCCTCGCCACTGGCCCGCGCATCGACTTCACTCGGATCAGGCTACCGTTTGTTCCATGACGGTTCCTGACACGCTCGGCGGCATCGGCGAGATCGCAACGCTCGCCCGCATCTTCCCCCGACTGCCCCAGGCCGCCGCGCAGCTGCTCGGACCCGGCGACGACGCCGCCGTCATCGCGGCACCCGACGGACGCTTCGTCGTGACGACCGACATGATGATCCACGGTCCGGATTTCCGCCTCGCCTGGTCCACCCCCCGCGACCTCGGCTGGAAGGCCGCGGCGTCCAACCTCTCCGATGTGGCCGCGATGGGCGCCGTTCCCACCGCGCTCGTCGTCGCGATCGCGGCCCCGTCGCACTCGCCGGTGTCGCTGCTCGAGGGCATCGCGGACGGCCTCCGGGAGGCGTGTGCCGCGCTGTGGCCCGGATGCGGCGTCGTCGGCGGCGACCTGTCCGTGTCGGGAACCCTCACGATCGCGGTCACGGCCTTCGGTGACCTCGAGGGCCGCGACCCAGTGCTGCGTTCCGGCGCCAGCGACGGCGACGTGCTCGCCGTGTCGGGCGAACTCGGGCGCGCGGGAGCCGGGCTGCGGCTGCTGTTCGAGCGGGGAGTCGATGAGCGGGGGGAGCCGGATGCCGCCGCGGCAGCATCCGTGCGCGCCGAGAACCCCGAGCTGGTCGGTGCCCAGCTTGCCCCCACCCCACCGATCGCCGACGGCCGCGCCGCGGCGATCGCGGGCGCCACGGCGATGCTCGATTTGAGCGACGGGCTCGCGATCGACGCGCGCCGCCTGGCCGGCGCGAGCGGCGTGCGGCTCGATTTTGCGTCGGCCGCCCTCGGCGACGACCCGCGCCTCGCGCTTGGCGGCGGCGAGGACCACGCCCTGCTCGCGACGTTCCCCCCGCAGGCGGCGCTGCCGGGCGGGTTCCGAGCGATCGGCACCGTGCGGGCAGGCGACGGGCTCGCGGTGGACGGCGACCCGTACCTGGAGAGCGTCGGGTGGGATCCGTACCGCGGCTGGAACGGCGCGGCGGGCTAGGAGCCGCGCAGCCACCACAGGGTTGTATCGCCGTAGTTCTTGCGCTTATCCAGTTCGAGGCCGTCGGGCAGCACGGGCCCCGGCGACCGCGAACTGCGCTCGACCATGACGATGGCGTCGGGCGCGAGCCGCGGCACGAGCGCGGCCAGGGCCGCGGCGAGCTCGCTCTCGCCGAGGTCGTAGGGCGGGTCGAGGAACACGAGGTCGAAGGCCTCGCCGTCGGCGCCGAGGAACGCCTGGACGGACTGGGCGACCACCTGGACCACCGGCGCGCGCCCCTGTGGTGCGCTTCTCAGCACGACGGCGGCATTCTTGCGGCAGGTGGAGGCCGAGGAGGCGCTCTTCTCGACGAGGATCACCCGGGATGCGCCCCGGCTCGCCGCCTCGAGACCGAGAGCCCCGGAGCCGGCGTAGAGGTCGAGCACCGCCGTGCCCCGGATCGCGTCGCGCGCGTCGAGCGCGGAGAAGATCGCCTCGCGCACACGGTCGCTCGTCGGCCGGGTGTCCGAGGCGGGAACGGCGATCGTGAGGGAGCCGGCGAAGCCCGAGATTATGCGCGTCATCTCCCTCACCGTACCCACCCGGGCCACCGTCTGTAGAACATCCACAAACGGTTGGCCTCCGATCAGTGGACCATCCACACTGGCGGCATGGCCACAGTCGACCGCTCCACCAAGCCCTCCTTCACCAAGTCGCTCTTCCTCGGACGCGTCGCGTCCGACCTCGTGCTGCCGTACCCGGTGATGGTGGGCGCTGAGCGGGAGAGGGTCGGCCGCCTCGTCGCATCCGCCCGCGACTACCTCGCGAACGTCTACGACCCGGCCAAAGCCGAACGCGACGGCTGGGTCGGCGACGACACGATCCGCGACCTCGGCGAACTGGGGCTGCTCGGCCTCTTCGTCGACGAGAAGTACGGCGGGCAGGGGCTCAGCCAGAGCGGCTACTGCCGCGTCATGGAGGAGTTCGGCCGCGTCGACGGCGCCCTCGCGGTCGTCATGGGCGTGCACCAGTCCATCGGCACGAAGCCCATCTACCTCTACGGCACCGACGAGCAGAAGGCCCGCTGGCTGCCCGACCTGGCCGCCGGCCGCAAGCTCGCCGCGTTCGTGCTCACCGAACCGAATGTCGGGTCCGACGCCTACAACCTCGAGACCCGCGCCGAGCGCCAGAGCGACGGATCCTGGCTCCTCAACGGCGAGAAGCGCTGGATCGGCAACGGGGCCGGCGACGTTCTCACGGTCTTCGCCCGATCCGAGCTCGGCCACGTCGCCCTCGTGGTCGAGAAGGGGATGGAGGGACTCAGCACCGGTCCCCGCTTCGAGACCCTCGGCCTCAAGGCCAACCGGCTGCAGCGAGTGCGATTCGACAACGTGCGCGTGCCGGCCGAGAACCTCCTCGGCGACGCCGGCGACGGCTTCCGCATCGCCATGAACACCCTCAACAACGGGCGGATGTCGATGGGGACCTCGATCGCGGGCGGCATGAAAAGGTTCCTCGACCTCACCCTCGAGCACGCGAACACCCGGCAGCAGTTCGGCCGACCGCTCATCGACTTCGAGCTCGTCGAGGAGAAGGCCGCGTGGATGACCGGCCAGATCTACGGCCTCGAGTCGATGTCGTACCTCACGACCGGCCTCGTCGACCTCGGCGTCGCCGACTTCTCGCTCGAGTCGGCCATGACCAAGGTCGTTGCGAGCGACGTCGGCTGGAAGGGCCTCAACAAGGCGTTCCAGGTGCACGGCGGAACGGCCTACATGGACGACCACCCCCTGTCGAAGGCCCTCCGCGACTTCCGCATCTTCCCGATCTTCGAGGGCGCGAACGACGTGATGCGGGCGTTCGTCGCACTGAACGGCCTCAAGGCCCTGAGCGACGACCTGCCCGACGTGCGATCGCTCAGCATGAGCGACCCGGCGAAGGCGCTCGGGGTGCTCGCCCCCTATATCTCCGGCCGCATCAACCGCGCGATCCGCCCCGGCCGCCTCGTCGGCGCCCACCCGGTGCTCGCCAAGCACAACGCCGCGGTGAGCGAGCAGACCGTGCGGCTGCGCGACGCGGCGGAGGCGGCGCTGCGGAAGCACGGCAAGAAGGTGCAGGAGAAGCAGCTGCTGCAGAAGCGGCTCTCCGCCGTCGCCTCTGGCATCTACTCGCAGGTCGCCGTGATCGGACGAGCCTCCGCGACCTTCGAACGCGACGGGCTGCAGGTGTCCGGCGCGGAGAAGACCGTGGCGATCCACTTCCTCAAGCGCAGCCAGCGCGAGGTGGCGAGGCAGCTCCGATCGCTCGAGATCAACGACGACCGGCACACGTCCCAGATCGGCACAGCCACCCGGCAGACCGCCGGCTACGCCTTCGATCTCTGACGACGCGGATCAACCCGGGCGCGGATTCCGCGCGGTCGGGCTAACGTTCACGCATGGCATCCGATTTCCTCAGGCGACTGCGCGGGCTCGCGCCGGTGCGCACGATCGTGGAGGAGCCCGCGACTGAACCGGCGCACGTGCCGGCCGGCCCCGCCGTCCACGCATCCCACATCATCGACAGCGCCATCTATGTCGATGGTGTGAGGGTCGCCTCGCCCGCCAGCCTGCACGAGTCCACCGTCGAGCTTGCCCGGCGCCCGGGATCGCTCGCCTGGATCGGCCTGTACCGGCCGGATGCCTCGGAACTGCACGAGCTCGCCCGACAGTTCGGCCTGCACGAGCTCACCGTCGAAGACGCGATCAACGCCCGCCAGCGTCCCAAGGTCGAGCATTACGACGGAATCACCTTTCTCGTGTTGAAGGCCGCGCGGTATGTGGACGAGACCGAGACCGTCGAGTTCGGCGAGCTGCACATTTTCGTCGGCCCGAACTTCGTCATCACCCTCCGTCACGCGGAAGCGCCCGATCTCGGGGGCGTCCGCGCCCGGCTCGAGGGCGCACCGCACCTGCTCGCCCGGGGCACCGACGCGATCCTCTACGGCATCCTCGACGCGGTCGTCGACGGCTACCGGCCGGTCGTCGAGGGCCTCGAGAATGACATCGCCGAGATCGAGGGGCAGGTCTTCGACGGGCATCCGAGCGTGTCGAGGCGCATCTACGAGCTGACCCGCGAGGTCATCGAGTTCCAGCTCGCCGTGCTCCCGCTCGCCGACCTGCTCGACACCGTCCGGGAGACGTTCGACCAGAACACCGACGACCCGGCGCTGTGCCAGTACCTGCGCGACGTCGCCGACCACGTTGCGCGGGTCATCGAGCGGGCGGACCGGTTCCGGCAGCTGCTGCGCGACATCCTCACCGTCAACGCGACCCTCGTCGCGCAGCGACAGAATGACGAGATGCAGCGGGTGGGCGTCGCGAGCAACCTGCAGGCCGACCAGACCCGCAAGATCTCTGGCTGGGCGGCGATCCTCTTCGCGCCGTCCCTGATCGGATCGCTGTACGGCATGAACTTCCGCTATATGCCGGAGCTCGAGTGGTACTACGGCTACCCGTTCTCGATCGCCCTGATGATCTCCGTGAGCGGCGCGCTCTACGTCGTGTTCCGCAAACGCGACTGGATCTGACCCGCGTTCGAGAACTGACGGTGGTGGCGAATACCATCGGAGCATGCCCGGATCGCCGCTCGATGCCAAGCTCAGCAGCGCGCTGGGCGGGCGCACGGCCGCGGCGCTGAAGAAGGGACTCGGCCTCGACACCGTCGGCGACCTGCTCAGCCACTACCCGCGCCGGTACGCCAAGCGCGGAGAGCTCAGCGCCGTCACCGACCTGCCGACCGATGAGAACGTGACGATCGTCGCGCAGGTGCGCGGGGTGAGCGAGCGCAGGATGAAAGCCAGGAGCGGTTCGATCCTCGAGGTGCGGATCAGCGACGGCACCGGCATCCTCACCCTCACCTTCTTCAACCAGCCCTGGCGGCGGGCTGAGCTGGTCACCGGCGCGCGCGGAATCTTCGCCGGCAAGGTCACCGACTACAAGGGAACGCGGCAGCTCGCCCACCCCGACTACGAGCTCTTCCCGCCCGACGAGGAGCGCTCCGCCGACGACGCGAAGGCGTGGGCTGACGTGCCGATCCCGATCTACGCGGCCACGGCATCCGTCGCCTCCTGGCAGATCCAGAAGTCGATCGGGGTCGTGCTCGACACTCTCCCGCCGCTGGACGACCCGGTGCCGGGCGAGGTGCGCTCGGCCCGCAAGCTGATGAGCTACTCCCGCGCGGTCGAACTCATCCACCGCCCGGTGAAGGATGCCGATTGGGGCGCCGCACGCAAGACTCTGCGGTTTCAGGAGGCGTTCGTGCTGCAGTCCGCGCTCCTCGAGCAGCGCGCCCTGCTGCGCCTGCAGTTGTCCGAACCGCGCATCCCCGCGGAGGGCGGGCTGCTTGAGCGGTTCGACGCGAACCTGCCGTTCGCTCTCACGGGCGACCAGACGAGCGTCGGCGCGGAGGTCTCCTCCGACCTCGCGGCGGCCGTGCCGATGAACCGTCTCGTCCAGGGCGAGGTGGGCTCCGGCAAGACCGTCGTCGCCCTGCGCGGAATGCTCGCGGTTGCCGAATCCGGCGGCCAGTCGGCGCTGCTCGCCCCGACCGAGGTGCTCGCCGGGCAGCACCTGCGGTCGATCGTCAAGACCCTCGGGCCCGATCTCGCCGCCGAGCTGCGGCCGACCCTCGTCACGGGGCAGCTCACGGCCGCCGAGAGGCGCAAGGCCATGCTCGCGGTCGTCACCGGGCAGGCGCGCATCGTCATCGGAACCCACGCGCTGTTGAGCGACAGCCTCAACTTCTTCGATCTCGGTCTCGTGGTGGTCGATGAGCAGCACCGGTTCGGCGTCGAGCAGCGCGAGGCTCTGCGGCGCAAGGGCCAGACGCCGCCGCACGTCCTCGTGCTCACCGCGACGCCGATCCCGCGCACCGTCGCGATGACGGTGTTCGGAGACCTCGACGTCTCGACCATCGCCGAGCTGCCCTCCGGCCGCATCCCGATCGAGACCCATGTGGTGCCGCTCGCCGAGAAGCCGGGCTGGGAGCCGCGCATCTGGCAGCGTGTCGCCGAGGAGCTCGCGCTCGGGCGGCAGGCATTCGTCGTCTGTCCGGCGATCGACAGCACCGTCGTCGAGGCTGAGGAGGGCGGCGCTCCGGCCGACGCGGATCCGCCGGACCCTGCGGCGCCGCGCGCCAACGTCACCGACACGCTCGCCGAGCTCCGCGCCAACCCTCAGCTGGCCTCCGCCCGCATCGCCGAACTGCACGGCCGCATGCCGAGCGACCTGAAGGACGCCACGATGCGGGCATTCGCGGCCGGTGAGATCGATGTGCTCGTCGCGACCACCGTCATCGAGGTGGGCGTCGACGTGCCCAACGCGTCGGTCATGGTCGTGCTGGATGCCGATCGGTTCGGTGTCTCGCAGCTGCACCAGCTGCGCGGTCGCGTCGGCCGGGGCGGAGTGCCGGGGCTCTGCCTCATGGTGACCGGGGCGGAGGGGGAGACGCTCGCCCGGGAACGGGTCGAGGCGGTGGCATCGACCCTCGACGGGTTCGAGCTCGCTCAGAAGGACCTCGAATTGCGGCAGGAGGGCGACGTGCTCGGCAACGTGCAGTCGGGTGGGCGCTCGTCATTGCGGCTGCTGCGCGTCGCGAAAGACGGAGTGCTCATCACAGAGGCGAGGCAGATCGCGGCGGAGCTGATCGACTCCGACCCGACGCTCGCGGCGCACCCGCACCTGCGCGACGCGCTCTCCCGCCGGCTCGACGAGGCCAGCCGGGATTTCCTCGCGAAGAATTGAACGGATGCCTGCCCCCGGGGGTGTGTCACATGCCGGTAACGCTGGCCGGATAGGGTGAAGCAATGAGCAGGATCGCCGTCGTCCCCGGTTCCTTCGACCCCGTGACCCTCGGGCACCTGGATGTGATCGAGCGAGCATCGCGGATTTTCGACAGGCTCCACGTGCTCGTCGTGCACAATCCCGACAAGGCCGCCATGCTGCCCGTCGCCCAGCGGGTCGCGCTCATCGAGAAGTCGATCGCCGACGCCGGATTCGGCGGTAACGTCACCGTCACTTCCTGGAGTGTCGGCCTGCTCGTCGACTACTGCCTTGACGTCGGCGCCACCGTGCTCGTGAAGGGCGTCCGCTCGCAGGTCGACGTCGCCTACGAGACGCCGATGGCGATCGTCAACCGCAACCTCGCGGGGGTCGAGACCGTCTTCATGCTGCCGGACCCCGGCCACGCGCACGTCTCCAGCTCGCTCGTGCGGCAGGTCGCGGCTCTCGGTGGCGACGTGAGCCCCTACGTTCCCGCCGCCGTCTACGAGTTCCTGCAAAATCCGCGCGGTTAGGATCGGCCCATGAGTTCGTTGCAGATCGGCTTCGCCGCCATGCTCGAGCAGTTCCACCCGACCGAGGCCGTCGCGCTGAGCGCCTACGCCGAGAGCCGCGGCTTCACCGGGGTGATGGCCGCGGACCACTTCCAGCCGTGGGTCCCCGCCCAGGGGCAGAGCGCCTTCGTGTGGAACGTGCTCGCGGCCGTCGGCGAGCGCACCACGGGCGACTTCGGCCCTGGCGTGACCGCACCGACCTTCCGCTGGCATCCCGCGATGGTCGCGCAGGCCAGTGCGACGCTCGCGGCGATGTACCCGGGGCGCCACTGGCTCGGGCTCGGCTCCGGCGAGGCGCTCAACGAGCACATCGTCGGAGGCTACTGGCCAGAGGCCCCCGAGCGCATCAACCGCATGTTCGAGGCGATCGAGATCATCAACAAGCTCTTCACCGCGTCGCTCGCTGGCAAGGACACCAAGCACTCCGGCCAGTACTACAAGCTCGAATCGACGCGGCTGTGGACAATGCCAGAGGTGGCGCCGCAGATCCTTGTCGCGTCGGGTGGGCCGGTCACCGCCAAGCGCGCTGGCAGGCACACCGACGGGCTCATCACCGTCGGCGCGCCGCTGCAGAAGGTCTCCCTGCTGATGGCCAAGTTCGCCGAGGGCGCCCGGGAGGCCGGAAAGGACCCGGCGACGATGCCCAAGGTGCTCCAACTGCACCTCAGCTGGGCTCCGACCCACGAGGAGGCGCTCCGCAACGCGATGGTCGAGTGGCCCAACGGGGCGATGAAATTCCCCAAGGCCGACATCCGCTCGCCGTTCGAGCTCGAGCAGATGGCGAAGATGGTGCGCCCCGACGACTTCGAGGGGCGCCTGGTCATCTCGGAAGACCCCGATGTGCATCGCCAATACATCCAGGGCTTCGCCGACCTCGGCTTCGACCGCATCTACCTGCACAACGTCGGGCGCAACCAGCGCGAGTGGATCGACGTCTTCGGGCGCGACGTGCTGCCTAGGCTGGTGCGCTAGATGTTCTCGACGTGGGCCGTCGCCGGAATCCCCGAGATCGCCGCCGGAATCGACCTGGCCACGGTCATCGGCGACGCGATCTTGCGAACGGGGGAGACGCTCGCCGACGGCGACATCCTCTCGGTCACGAGCAAGATCGTCTCCAAGGCCGAGGGGCGCAGCGTCGCCGCGGAGGATCGGGAAGACGCCATCACGGCCGAGACGGTGCGCATCGTCGCGACGCGCGAGTACCCGGGAGGCGTGACCCGCATCGTGGAGAACCGGCAGGGCCTCGTGCTCGCCGCGGCGGGCGTCGACTCCAGCAACACCCCCGACGGCACCGTGCTGCTGCTGCCGCTCGACCCGGATGCCTCGGCGCGCGCACTCTGTGAGGCGATCCGCGCGCGGTTCGGCGTTCGCGTCGGCGTGATCATCACCGACACCCTCGGCCGGGCTTGGCGCGAGGGGCAGACCGACGTCGCCATCGGGGCGGCGGGCGTGCGCGTGATCGACGACCTGCGCGGGTCGACGGATGCCGGCGGGCGCGCGCTCAACGTGACCCTGCCCGCTGTGGCGGACGAGATCGCCGGCGCGACCGACCTTGTCAAGGGCAAGGCGGCGGGCCTCCCGGTCGCGATCGTGCGCGGCCTCGGCCATCTTGTGAGCGGTCTCGACGAGCCGGGCGCCCGCGCCCTCGTGCGGCCGGCCGCCCAGGACATGTTCCGCCTCGGCTCCGACGAAGCGTACGCCCTGGGCTTCGCCGCGGGCCGCGCCGATCACTCTCCGTAAACTTTCATCATCTTTTGTCGAGATCCTGACAGAACGCTGGGAGCGTTCGCGGAACCATCTGGCAGACTGCGACGAGGACAGCTACAGGAATGGTGAGGTCATCGGTGAGCAGCATTCCCCGTGAGATCGAGCGCGATCTCGCCGAGGCACAGATCGAGCAGTCCCCGACGCTGTCCGCCGCCGAGTTCCAGGCGCTCAGCGGCGCGATCATCGACAGCGTCGAGCGGGTCATCGACGGCAAGCGCACCCCCGTCGAGCTCGCCCTCACCGTGCTTCTCGCCGAGGGGCACCTGCTGATCGAGGATGTGCCAGGGGTCGGCAAGACAATGCTCGCGCGGGCGCTCGCGCGGTCCGTGCACTGCACGGTCAACCGCATCCAGTTCACCCCCGACCTGCTCCCCTCCGACATCACGGGAGTGTCGATCTTCAACCAGGGCACCCGCGAGTTCGAGTTCAAGGGCGGCCCGATCTTCGCCAACATCGTCATCGGCGACGAGATCAACCGCGCGAGCCCCAAGACCCAGTCGGCTCTGCTCGAGAGCATGGAGGAGCGCCAGGTCACCGTCGACGGCACCACTCACGCGCTCGCCGCGCCCTTCACCGTCGTCGCGACCCAGAATCCCGTCGAGATGGAGGGCACCTACCCGCTGCCGGAGGCGCAGCGCGATCGGTTCATGATCCGTGTCTCGATGGGGTACCCGGATGCCGCGGCCGAGCTCGCGATGCTTCGCCAGCGGGAGTCCAGGAGCCCCCTCGACACCCTCGAGCCGGTGGTCACCACCGACCAGCTGCTCGCGATGATTCACACCGTCAGAGGGGTGTTCGTCTCGCGGGCCGTGGAGCAGTACGCCGTCGCGATCGCGCAGGCGACGAGGGGCGACCGAGAACTCCGCCTCGGCGCCAGCCCCCGCGCGACCCTGCAGCTGGTGCGCGCCGCGAAGGCCCGCGCCGCCCTTGACGGCCGCGAATTCGTGCTGCCCGACGACATCGACGCGCTGGCCGTACCGGTGTTCGCGCACCGGCTCATCCCTGCGTCGCGTCTGTCGGGCGGGGCGAGCGCCGCGCAGTCCAGCTCGCTGGCCGATGTGATCTACCGAATCCTTGCGGCCACGCCGGTGCCGCTCGGCTCCGCCGGCTCCGTCTGAGGCCGTGATGGCGCGACGGGGTCCGATCCGGTTCTCGCGTTCCGCCCGGCTCACGCCGAGGGGCGCGACGCTCGCCGCCGTCGGAGTCGCGAGCGTCATCGGCGCCTACTCCACCGGGCGGTCGGAGCTGATCTACCTCGGCTGCCTCACCCTGCTGCTTCCCGCTCTCGCGGTGGCCTTCGCACGGTTCCGCCGCGTCGGGCTCACCGTCACGCGGTCCTTCCGGCCGGAGCCCGTCGAAGTCGGCCGGCCGGCCGTCGTCGACCTCACGATCGCCAACGGGCACCAGCGGCCGACCCCGCAGGTCGAGTGGCGTGACTACAGGCCGTGGGCCAGCGGCGGCAGCGAGTCGAGGATGCTCCCGCCGCTCGCCGCCCGCGGGTCCCGCGGCGCCACCGCCCGGCTGCGGTATGACCTGGTCCCGCCGCACCGGGGCGAATTCCCGATCGGTCCGCTGGGCGTGCGCCTCGCCGACCCGTTCGGCCTCGCGAAGGGGGAGGTCGCGGTCGGCGCAGTGGACTGGCTGGTCGTGACCCCGGTGATCCGCGAGCTGCCCGACACGGGACTCGCGATCCTCGCGAGCGATGGGGCGTCGCTGCTCGTGCGCCGCGCGATCGGGGGCGAGGACGACCTCTCGACACGCGAGTACCGCACGGGCGACGCGATGCGGAGAGTGCACTGGCGCGCGACGGCCCGGCACGGCGAGCTCATGGTTCGGCAGGAGGAACCGCGGAGCCACGCCGAGGCGCGCGTCATTCTCGACACCCGCCGCAGCGGATATGCCGACCATCAGCCCCGCGCCCACGCAAACGAGCAGGAGAGCGAGTCCTTCGAGCAGGCGGTGTCCATCGCCGCGTCGATCGCCCTGCACCTCGCGCGCGGCGGCTTCGCAGTCGAGCTCGTCGAGACCGGTGACCGGCAGTTGGCGCCGGTGGCGCCGATCGAGCCCTTCCTGCGATCGCTCGCCACCGTCTCACTCGACAGCGCCGACGGTGAATACCGGACAGGCTCCCCGCTCACGACGACGAGACCCGACCGCATCCACGGGTCGGTCTTCGCGGTCGTGTCAGATGCCGACGCGCCGACGATCGAGCGGCTCGTCGCCCAGCGCAGCGACTTCGACCTCGCTGTCGCCTTGGTCCTCACCTGGCGCGACTCCGTCGCGTTGGATAACCTGCGCCGTGCGGGCTGGACCTGTGTGC
>Ga0326733_1000192_pt1 | contig 19965 bp, 16 predicted proteins | sample 14_GP2_308_FD_207946 | JGI IMG/M metagenome (GOLD analysis project Ga0326733, IMG submission 207946) | Glacier ice microbial communities from Ngari, Tibet, China - 14_GP2_30.8 | ecosystem: Environmental > Aquatic > Freshwater > Ice > Glacier | place: China: Ngari, Tibet | collected 2018-07-17 | reverse complement strand
GCCATTTATTTGATTTGCAGGCAGTAAAGCCCAAGCCTGCCGATTGGTTAATGCGGCCGCAAACACGCGCACATCATCGGTCATATTCATGACTGCTTGCTTGCTGGCCAATATATTGGCCAATGTGGTGGATGGTTTGAAAGGTGAAATAAGAATATGCTCACCTTCGTAGCGCACGCCAAATGGCGTTACGTGAGGCGCACCTTCTGTATTAATGCTGGTAATAATGGTTTCAAAAATCATTTTTATTGTTTGTCTTTTTGTAGTCGCTTTTCTTTTAAAGACGCTTCGCGATGACTTTTTCTATCATCACTTTTTTCTGCTGCGCTAGTTTCTACTACGCTTGAAACGCCCCAATTTAGCTCTTCATCTTGCACATAACGCTTTTTAAGTTGCCAAGCAATTTGCGCTCGCGCTAGCTCTACACCTAAATAAAACGCATGGCTTGCGTCGTCTTGCACACCCAAGTTAGGGTAGAAGGCAAATGGGTCAATTTCTTGCAATAACCCATCACGATTATACACATGCACACCTGAATCACTGACCATAATCCTAAAGCTGGGATCTTTGATTTGCGCGGCAAAATCGGCTATTTCTACCGCATTATAAGGAAATGGTTTTCTATCATGCAGCCCTAAAAGCCTATTGCTGTAGCCCCTTGGTAGCCTGTCATCCAATTTTGCGCGATGCATCACGCGCCGCGCATTATCGGCTTCGGCAATGGCATTTACCGCATGCGCACTTACCGATGTAGCCAACACAGATTGAATATTTAATTCACTGATTAAGCCAAATAAAATCGCATTAATACCAGTGGTATCGGCATCGGTTAACTCTGTTAAATTTCCAATGCCCATCATTATTTGAATTTGCGGATATTTTTTGCGTAGCTTGTGATAACGCACAATCGAATCCGCCAATCCAAAATGAATCGGATCCAATATCGCATCTGCAATAAACGGTTTATTGTGCTTTAAGCAATGCTCAATGGCGCGATACAGTGACGCCATATTGCCAACTCCATTTCTGCCGCGTGCAGGTATTAAGATTGGCGTCGCATCCACTTCATCGGCTATCCACAAGGTTTTTTCGGTCAAACTTAATAAGTAATCAGCGCCTGATTTACCTGCTAGCAGCAAATCATCGGCGCGCATAGAATCCACACTGACTTTAAAACCAGCCGCTTTTAAGGTTTGGATAGCCTCTTTTAAATGCGCAAACGATTTGCCCGGCAAACAGCCTAAATCAATTACATTCGCGCCTTGTGCTTGAAAGCGCAGTGCTTTTTCTAAAATCGCCTCTACACTTAAATCGGGCGCATCGACAATTTCGGCAAAAATTTGGCAACTATATTGGCTTAAATCAGGCGCCATTCCATTTTGACCAAAATATTGCGGCAAATCTTTAAGGTCGGCTGGCCCACGTTCAACCGGGATGCCGTATTGGCGGTGCAACTGGCTTAAATCGCCCTGACAAAGCCCTGGCAAAATCATTTTATTGGCGTCACCAGCACTTTTTAAGCGGCGCGCAATTAACTCTGGCGTCATTAACGCCGCCACAGATACGCCAATTTGCTCTACGCGATAGTTAAATTGCGGTGGTTTAGGATTTTTATCGGATGTGGTTTGAATATCTTGCAATACTTTATTTAGGCTTTTTTCAGCCAACTTACCTGTTACAAATAATAGCTTTTCAGCCATATTTATTTAGATTCACGATTTGCGTTAATGCGTGCATTCAACGCCTGTTGCAGCGCAGCAATGCTATCTACTATTTGTGTGCTTTCAAACGTAGCCAGTTTTTTCACGTTGTCCAAATCAATTTGGCGTGGGAATACTTGCACAAAATGCACACGCGGCGCTTCCGAAATAATCGCGCCATCATCCACTTCTGGCACCGTATCACAAGCAAAAACAATGCTGGGCACGCGCGTTTTACCTGCTTGCGCAAATAAGTTAGTGACTAAAGAATCAGAAAAACCATAGGCCATTTTGGCTACAGTATTTGAGGTGGCAGGCGCAATCACCAAGGTGTGATATTTGCCCTGATAAAACAGCTCTACAGGCACGCTGCTGGCTGTTTTGTCTTGATAAACTTTATGCCCTGCGGCATCTAATTGCGCTTGAAAACCATATTGCTTAATGATTTCAGCCGCCGCTTTGCTTAAAAAAACATCTACGTTATCAATGGTTTGCAGATAATCCAGACATTCGCGTAGGTAATGACCAGAACCAGTAATTGCCCACGCTAATCGCTGTTTTTGCATTATTGATTACGCAAATGGATGCTCAATAATAATCGTCTCATCGCGCTCTGGCCCGGTTGAAACAATCGCAATTGGCACGCCGCATAAGGCTTCTAAGCGTTTTAGGTAATGTTGCGCGTTTTTGGGCAAACCATCCCATGTTTTAACGCCAAATGTATTGTCTTTCCAGCCGGCAACTGTTTCATAGATTGGCTTGCAGCGTGCCACATCATCGGCGCCCACTGGCAACATATCAATCACTTTGCCATCCAACTCATAACCCGTGCAAATATCTAAACTTTCAATGCCATCTAAAACATCTAGTTTAGTAATGCATAAGCCTGTTAAGCCGTTAATTCGGGCAGAACGCCGTAGTGCAGCTGCATCAAACCAGCCGCAACGGCGTTTGCGTTTGGTCACTGTGCCAATTTCTAGGCCTTTATTCGACATTTGATAGCCCGGTACGCCAGCTGTTTCAATATCTAATTCGCTAGGGAAAGGGCCGCCGCCCACTCTGGTTGTGTAGGCTTTGGTAATGCCAAGCACATAGTGCAGCATATTAGCACCCACGCCCGTGCCAGCAGAAGCTTGGCCAGCGATACAGTTGCTTGATGTTACATATGGATAAGTACCATGATCGATATCCAACAAAGTACCCTGTGCGCCTTCAAACAACAGGTTTTCGCCTCTGGCGTTGGCCGCATACAGCTCAGCTGAAATATCGGCAATCATCGGTTTTAAGGCAATGGCATGTGCCATGCTGGCATCATATTGTTGATTAAAATCAACCGCTTTTGAGCCTAAATAATTGGTTAATACAAAGTTGTGATAATCCATCACTTCTTTTAATTTTTCGGCAAAACGCTCTGGATAAAATAAATCGTAAACGCGTAAAGCACGGCGCGCCACTTTATCTTCATAGGTTGGGCCAATGCCCTTGCCTGTTGTGCCGATTTTAATGGCACGTTTGGCTTCACGCGCTGTATCTAGCGCCACATGATGGCTTAAAATTAATGGGCAACCCGGGCTTACTTTTAAGCGACTTTTCACTTCTAAGCCATCTTTTTCCAGCGCAGCAATTTCGCCAATTAAATGCCCAGCATCCAGCACCACGCCATTGCCGATATAGCAATTTACACCCGCACGAACAATGCCTGATGGCACAAGATTAAGCTTGTACACGCGCTGCGCATCGCCTTGCCCAACAACCAAGGTGTGGCCTGCATTATGACCGCCCTGAAAACGCACTACACCTTGTGCATGGTCGGTTAGCCAATCGACGATTTTGCCTTTACCTTCATCGCCCCATTGTGTGCCAATTACGACCACATTTTTAGCAGGATTTTTTACTGTATTTTGCGCCATAGCTTTTACTTAATTATTTTTTAATCTTAAAAATGAATGAGATAGTGGATTACACAGACTGGGTTTGCCATTGGCCGTTAGTCTGAATTAATTGCCTATCGCAATTGAGTTCGGCCATATCAATGGCTGAGTTTGGTAATGCTTGAATCACAATTTGACCTTGCGCGCGCAATATATCGATTGCACTTAATAATGCTTTATCGTCATTTGCGGGTGCTAAAATTGCTTTGGCACTTGTTGCCGGCGCTAATGCCGTTACCGCGCCGCGCAAATCTAAGCTAAAACCTGTTGCTGGGCGCGCGCGACCAAAAACCAAGCCCACTTCGTCATAGCGACCACCTAGAGCAATTGGCCCTGTGTAGCCTTTTGCATAAGCGGCAAATACAATGCCGCTGTGGTAGTGATAACCGCGCAACTCACTTAAATCAAACGAAACATGCACGTTTAAATCACTTAATTGTGCCGCAACACTGTTTAAATCGGCTAGCGCTTTTGTAATTGCATCAATTTTTGGCAATTGCTGTACCGCTTTTTGCAGCATAGTCACATCACCATTTAAATCGGTTAAATCCATCAGGGCTTTTTTAATATCGGCATCTAAATGTTGTGCCAACACAGCCACACTGGCTTTATCTTTACTTTGCAGGGCGGTGTATAAATCTTGCTCTAAACTAGCTGGAATATTGCCCGCGTTTACCAAGGCCTCAAAAATTGCGACATGGCTAAAATCAATATGCAGTTCTTTTAAGCCTAATGCTTGTAATGATTTAATCATTAAGCGGTGAATTTCAATATCACTTTCAATGCCTGCATGGCCAAATAATTCGGCGCCTAATTGCAGCGGTTCGCGTATGCGCGCAAGGCCATCAGGCTTGGTGCGCAAAACGGTGCCAGCGTAACAAAGGCGCGATACGCCTTGATGATTGAGCATATGCGCATCAATACGCGCTGCTTGCGGCGTCATATCGGCGCGAATACCCATCAAACGGCCAGTTAGCTGATCAACCACTTTAAAAGTAGCTAAATCTAAATCATGGCCAGTGCCAGTAATTAACGATTCTAAATATTCCAGCGTAGGCGGAATAATATATTGGTAGCCATGCACTTTAAATAAATCCAGCAACTGGCGACGCAATGATTCGATGCGCGCTGCCTCAGCCGGCAACACATCTTCAATATATTCTGGGAGCAACCAATTACGCATGATTAATTTTTTATTCGGTGTTAATGAAGCTTTTTTGAAAGCGATAAAATCAAATTTAAACAACAATCTGAGATTTTATCGCTATTTGAGGGTTTTGTAGATATTAATTTGTTTTAATCGCCATTTGCGCGATGTTTTTTTATGGGCGAATAACAATTTTAAAGCAAAAAATTAAGCCGTTTTATTTTGACAACCAAAACAACAATGCGCCACCAGCGATTGAAAACAAACCCACAAAACGCAGCTGACCGTCATTAAGTGCCACCATGCGCTTAAATGTTTCGCGCCAAGATTTTGGTGCAATTAAAGGCATAATACCTTCAAAAATCAGCATCAGGCCCAGCGCGGTAATTAATGTATTGTTCATTTATTCAACTAATATATTAATAGTCAATTATTCTTACGATAAGCTTACTTGCCGCCGCCTGCACTTCGCATATATTTAAAGAAATCCGATTTTGGATCTAATACCATTACATCAGATTTGCTTTTGAAGCTGTTTTTATAGGCTTCTTGGCTGCGATAAAATGCATAGAATTCTGGATTTTTGCTGTAAGCGCTAGAATAAATCTCAGCGGCTGTTGCATCGCCCTCACCCTTCATTTTTTGCGCGTTACCAAACGCTTCGGCAATAATCACTTCGCGTTGCTTATCCGCATCGGCACGAATTTTTTCAGACGCGGCCGCACCTTCAGAGCGCAATTGATTAGCAATACGTTTACGCTCTGCAATCATACGATCGTAAACCGATTTACTAATATCTTCCGAATAATCCACCCGTTTTAAACGTACATCCACCACTTGAATACCGATTTGACGCGCTTCTTTATCGGCACGTGCGCGCATATTATCCATAATCACGCGACGTTCACCAGAAATCACATCGTGCACAGTACGTTTACCAAATTCATCGCGCAAGCCAGCATTTACAACCTGCGCAAGCCTATCTTCTGCCGCGCTTTCGCCACCCTCTTTAACAGAAACATAGTATTTTGATGGATCAATAATGCGCCATTTAACAAATGAATCCACCGTCATGGTTTTGTTTTCGCTGGTAATAATTTCAGCGGGCTGCTCATAATCCAAAGTCACAATACGCTTATCAAAGTATTTTAAATCGTCTAATAGCGGCACTTTGAAATACAAACCAGGCTCTTTTTTAACCGAGATAATTTCACCCAATCTAAATACCAGCGCGTATTCCCGTTGATCAACCGTAAAAAAAGACATGGTTAAAATCACTAGTAACACAAACAAGCCGACTAAATAAGTCCCTATATTTTTCATTTCAATTCTCTTTTAAATTCTTTAAAAATAACGATATGTGACTTGAATCTAACTATCGACTATCTCTATCGCGACTGCGCATTAATTCACGCGCCGTATCGGCTTCAGTATCTGATTGCTTAACCGTTGCTGGCGCCGTTGCATTTGGCGATGTACTTGGTGTAGTGGCACCTGTTGCCATTAATTTATCTAATGGTAAATACAACATGCTATTGCCACCCGGCTGATCCACAATCACTTTGCTGGTGCTAGACATGATTTGTTCTTGCGCGTCTAAATACAAGCGTTGGCGCGTTACATCAGGCGCTTTGGTGTATTGCGTTAAAATTTGTTCAAAGCGGCTGGCATTACCACGCGCCTCATTTTCTACTTTAAGTTTATAGCCAGATGCTTCCGCCGCTAAACGCGATGCATTACCACGCGCTTTTGGAATCACATCATTGGCGTAGGCTTGGCCTTCGTTAATTTGACGTTGATAATCTTGATTGGCACGGTTTACATCATCAAACGCTTCTTTTACTTGCTCAGGCGCTGCACCTTTTTGACGCGAAACGCTGGTAATTAATACGCCTGTTTTATAGCTATCTAAAATCGCTTGCATGCGCTCTGATGTATCTGGCAAACCTTTTTGTAACAAATCATCTAGCTTACTTTTACCAACAATTTCTCTAATCGCGGTTTCAGCGGCTGACATCACGGATTCATCGGTTGAGCGGTTATTAAACAAATAATCTTTGGCATTTTTTAATTTATATTGCACGGCCACTTGCATGTCGATGATATTTTCATCTTCAGTGAGCATTAGCGCTTCTTTTGGTTGCCTTGTTTTGCCACCAGCACCGTCGCCACTGCTTCTGTAACCCACTTCTAAGCGGCGCACTTGTTCCATATTCACCACTTCGGCTGACTCAATTGGGTACGGCCAATGCCATCTTGGGCCTGGCTCTGTGGTTTCGGTATATTTACCAAAGCGTTGCACAACGCCAAGTGAGCCTTGATCGACAATATAGAAACCAGTTGCTAACCAAATAGCGGCAATAACCGCCAAGATTGGCAATACAGGCACATCAAATTCTTTGTTGCTGGATGGCTGGTTGTTGTTTGCGCCTTTTTTGCCAAAAAGATTATTAATTTTTTGGTTTAAATCACTGAGTATCTTGTCCAAATCGGGTGGACCTTCATTATTGCGTTGGCCAAAAGCAGGAAATTTAATCATGTGTTGCTCCGCACTGTATTACTTATATTATTGATAATAATTACTATAAATTTACTAAATTTTTTCATAAAACATATAAACATTAAGCTTTAAAACAAGATTCAAAGCATTAACTTAAATAGGCACTTTCTTCTGTGCTTTTTTTTCTTAACAGCTGCTGATGCTCTGTTAACGCTAGTTTTAAAAAGTCGATTCCTTCGCCTGTCGCGGCTGAAAGACTGACTTTTGAAATATTACCATATTCATCGCGAATCAATCCGGCTGACATATCCAGCTTATCGATCTGATTTAAAACCAATATTTGCGGCACTTTTGAGGCGCCAATTTCTTGTAAAACCGAATTCACTTGAGCGATTTGCGCATCGCGATTGGTGCTGGCAACATCCACCACATGCAATAGTAAATCGGCTTGCGATGCCTCTTCTAAAGTGGCGCCAAACGCTTCAATTAAAGTGGTAGGCAAATGCTTAATAAAACCAACCGTATCGGAAACCACTACCGAACCGCCACCAGAATGATAATCTTCACCCAAATACATTTTGCGGGAAGTGGTATCTAGCGTGGCAAATAGCTGATCGGCCGCGTAAACGCCCGATTGCGTTAAGCGATTAAATAAAGTGGATTTTCCTGCGTTAGTATAGCCAACCAAGGATACGGTCATTTGGTTAGAACGCTTACGCGCACGGCGTTGCATATTGCGTTGCGATTTTAATTTCTCCAACTTTTCGCGCAATTGCTTAACGCGCACACGCAACATGCGGCGATCTAGCTCAAGCTGTGTTTCACCTGGCCCGCCACGCACACCAATACCGCCTTTTTGGCGCTCTAAGTGAGTCCAGCCGCGCACAAGTCTGGTAGACAAATGCTCTAACTGCGCCAGCTCAACCTGTAATTTACCTTCATGCGTTTGGGCACGTTGGGCAAAAATATCCAGAATCAAGCCGGTTCTATCTAACACTTTAGCTTGCAATAAGCGTTCTAAATTGCGCTGTTGCGATGGGCTTAAATCGTGATTAAAAGCCACCAAGCTGGTTTCGCTTGATTCCAGCATGACTTTTAACTCATCGGCTTTACCGCTACCAATAAACAATTTCGCATCAGGCGAGCTGCGCTTGCCTTCAACGGTGGCGCGCACTTGCATGCCGGCAGAAATAACCAATTGCCTTAACTCATGCAAACTTTCAGCATAATCTGGCTCACCAAAATCTACACTCACCAAAATAACCGCACCGTTAGGTGTAGTGGTAAGCGTAGATGGGTTTGCTAGGGTGTTTTCGCCGTAACCAGAGGGTCTAATTGCCAAGTTTTATTCTTCTGTCTGTTCTGGTAAGGTCATGCTAACAGCGCGTGCAGGCACAATAGTCGAAATAGCGTGCTTGTAAACCATTTGTGTCACTGTATTTTTAAGCAAGATAACGTATTGATCAAACGAATCTACCTGACCTTGCAATTTAATACCGTTGACCAAGTAAATGGACACTTGAACATGCTCTTTTCTCAGTGCATTTAAAAATGGATCCTGCAGCATTTGTCCTTTGTTATTCATGTTTTTGCTCCTTGTAGTTTTATAAAATTGGAGTAGCTTAAAAGTTTAAGCTATTACTGCCACTTCTATGATTATGATTGCGCCTTTTTGTTCGCATTTCAATAGAAGTTTTCGATATTTTTTTAAAAAATTGTTTATTAATCATTATTTAAACAAATTAATTCACAACTTAAGTTTTATATTACTTAAATTAAATGCTTATGTATTCTGGCCAGCGTTTCTTGTTGCCCCAATAAAGCCATCACTTGATCAATACTAGGCGATTGCGCAATGCTAGTAAGCATCACGCGTAGCGGCATAGCCACTTTTGGAAACTTAAGCTGATTTTCGGCCACTACTGCGTTTATTTCAGCATGAATCGCTTCTGCCGTCCAATCAATAAGGGCTAGTTTTTCGCTTAACGCTTTAATCACTGGCAAGATTTCTGGCGTTAAATGTTTTTCAGCATCGGCGGCATTAGCTTGTGGTTGCGCGTAAAAATACGCCACTTCGCTGGCTAGTTGATTCAAATTATTGGTACGTTCGCGGTATAAACCCAGCACATCTTGCAATTTAGGTTGCAAAGTAACGTCAACATTTGAATGCGCAAGTCGCGTAGCGATATCGCTAGCAAGCTCATCCATATTGGCTTCTTTAATATAATGTGCGTTTAGCCAGTTTAATTTTTCGGTATTAAATTGCGCGGCAGATGGCGTGATATGGTCTAAATCGAACCATTCACAAAATTGCTGCATATTAAATATTTCTGCGTCACCATGACTCCAGCCAAGGCGTGATAAGTAATTTAAAACCGCCTCTTTTAAATAACCGTCTTCATGGTATTGCATCACACTCACCGCGCCGTGGCGTTTAGATAACTTTTGGCCATCATCACCTAAAATAATGGATAAATGCGCGTATTGCGGAATGGTGGCACCAAGCGCCACTAACATATTAATTTGGCGCGGCGTATTATTCACATGATCATCACCGCGAATCACTTGCGTAATACCCATTTCATAGTCATCTACCACTACGCAAAAGTTGTAAGTGGGCGTGCCATCAGCGCGCGCGATAATCAAATCATCCAATTCGGCATTGGCGATTTCAATGCGGCCTTTTACTAAGTCATCCCAAGCTACAACGCCTGTTTGCGGATTTTTAAAGCGCACGGTTGGTGCGATATCGGCTGGAATTGCAGGCAACACTTTGCCTGATTCTGGCCTCCATTTGCCATCGTAACGCGGCTTTAAGCCTTGCTGCATTTGGCTTTCACGCAAGGTTTCTAATTCTTCTTTGCTGCTATAGCAATAATAAGCCGTGCCAGCATCTAACATGGTTTGCAGCACTTTTTTATACGTATCCATGCGTTGCATTTGGTAAAACGGACCTTCATCGTAATCCAAACCCAGCCAATGCATGCCATCTAAAATCGCTTGCACTGCTTCTGGTGTGCTGCGTTCTACATCGGTATCTTCAATGCGCAGAATAAATTGGCCAGCATTTTTTTTGGCATAAGCCCAAGAAAACAGCGCAGTGCGCGCGCCGCCAATATGTAGAAATCCGGTTGGGCTGGGTGCAAATCGTGTACGAACGGTCATGAATAAATGGAGTTAATTTAAAAACGCTATTCTAGCATGTCTGATAAATGTTGATTTTGCTAAACTTTGTGCACAAACAATAAAATAAATCTTGATTATTCAATGATTTATTATTATATTTTAAGTAACTAAGTTAAATAAATGCTGCAACAATTAAAAATTATCTGCTCAAATTAAATGAAAAATATCATTCAACAAATTTTCGGTAGCACTTTAGCCAAAAAATCGCACAGCCAATTTGCATGGGTGGATGATATTGCCGACATGGATGATTTGGTTGCGCTAAAGTTTTGCCACCAGCATTTGGCGATTATTGTTGGGCATATGCAAACAGATGAAAACTTTGATTTTAAGGCCGCATTAAATCTGTTAATTCATTTAGAAGACCTTAATTTTGAGCGTTTAGAAAAATTATCCGCTCAATTTGTGCATGTTGAAAACTTAAAGCCTGAGCTTGAAATCAATATTTCGGAAACTTGCTACAACTATTGCCGACAATCGTATATTGCGCATCTTAAGGTGATTGAAAAAGTCAGCAATCCAAGCAAATTTAAACTTGATGGCAATATGCCCATTATTGTGATTAGTAGAGCCGTTTATGCGGCAACGCATATGATGAAATGGCGCATGTACACACAGGCGAATCCGCCCACTAAAATGTGGTTGCAATTGTTTATGTTGTACCGTATTGCCAGCCAGCAACAGCTGTTAACGCTACCCATTGCGCTATTTAAGCAAACGCCGCTCACCACGTTATCGGCTTATTTTATTCAATTGTTTATGTTGGGCAATTTGGTACAAGAAAACTTGCATAAGCAACAAGTCGATGTGGCGTGTCGCGTATTAAAAAATTGGCTGACGCGTGCGCATATCAGTAAGCATTACACGCCTGAACAATATTTATTTTTTGTGGATTTAGAACAAGATTTGCCTGCCAAGCGCATGCGCAATTTTGAGCCCAACGAGCAGTGCCGTTATTGGGAGCTGGATGAATTAGAAAAGCAGATCAGAGTGGGCATTACAGTGACTGATAGAGGCGAAATACCTGAAAGCTTATTGGGCGCTAAGATTGATAACGTCAATAAGCTTAACGACACGCTTAATATCATGTTATCTGATTGGACTAAAACCGATTATGTTAGGCAGCGCCGCAAAGAGCCGCGCTATGCCACCTCAAAAAACGCCAAAGTAACGGCTGGCATTGCCAATATTTGCAATCAAGTGCATCAAGCCAATCAAGTGATTAACGGTTTGCAAAAAACTAAAGATGGCAAATCGTTTGAAGAGCGCATGCAAACGCGCATACCATTAACGCAATTAGGCGGCATATCCATCAATAGCGCGTCACTAGATACTTGGATTATCACCGACGAAAGTCCGCATGGTTTGGGTACAAGGGTGAATAAATATGCCAATATTTTGGCTAGGCCAGATAAATTAATCGGCTTGATGATTGATGAAGACCCTAATCAATTGATTATTGGCATTATTCGTGGCGTAAAACCAACTGCAGGCAATCAACTTAAAGTGGGTATAGAAATCATGTCGCAACACCCTGTTTGGGTGCAAATGCGCCAATTATCTAGCCAAGAGATTTTTTCTGATACGGTTGCCACTTTGTCTGATGTGCCAGATGAACTGCGCATGGATGCTGGTTTGTTTGTTGGCATTTACATGCCGATTGAAGCAGGCATATCCAGCGTTTCATCCTTGCTAATACCAAAATCGCACTATCGCCCAAATAGCAGTTACGCCGTTAGCATTGCCGATTCATACAAGCGCGCGTTGTTGGGCGCGCCAATAGAATCGCGTGATGATTGGGTGAAATTAGCGTTTCCGTTTTAATTGTTTTATTTTGGCCAGCGTACGCAGTTTAGCCAAGCGCAAAACCGCGCACTTGGCTTTTTGAAATCAATTAACTTTAGTGGCAACTGCCTCTGTTTTTGATGGCGCTGCCTTAGATGTAGGCGCCGTTTCTAACGCTGCATTTTCACGCCAATCGCCACCCAATACTTTAAACAATTCCACGCTAGCCAAGCTGGTGGCTTGTCTTGCTTGCACATTGGCTAAAGCGGCATCGTTATGCACACGCTGCGCATCTAATACTTCTAAATAGGCTGAGTAGCCTGCTTTATAGCGATTTTCGGCCACCGCCAATGCTTTTTTAGCCGATGCTTCACTGGCCGCCAAGCTTTGCTCGCGCTCTACATTTAAACGGCGCGTTACTAAGGCATCGTTCACTTCTCTAAACGCGTTTTGAATTGTGGTTTGATATTGCGCTAAAGCTTGTTTTTGGCGTGCGCTGGCTTGGTCTACCCTAGCTTTACGTCTACCAGAATCAAATATCGGCAAATCCAAACCCAAGCCCAATGTCCAAATACGTGCGCCCGATTTCAAAATATCGCTTAAAGCTAAACTCTCTCCGCCGTAGCTGCCTGTTAGGCTAATGCTAGGATACAAAGCCGCTTTTGCAATACCAATTTGCGCATTTTCCGCAATTAATGCTTGTTCCGCTTGACGGATATCCGGCCGATTTTCTAACAAGCTTGAAGGCAAGCCAGCTGGTGGAATTGGTGGCACAGGCAAGTTTCTAATATCGGCTTGATTGGCAACATCTAGTTTTAAATCTAGCGTGCCTGTTAACACCGCCAATTGATGCAAGGTTAACGCGTGCAGGCGATTCAATTCAATTAATTGCGCGTTTAAATTGCTTACCGCTACTTCGGCTTGGCTCACTTCTAAGCTGCTGGCAATGCCGCCATCTAAACGGCGCTGCGTTAATTTAAGCGATTCTTGACGGCTGCGTTGATTGTCTTTGGTGACCGCCATTTGCGCCTCAATACCGCGCAATTGCAGGTAATTACTGCTAACCAAGCCAATTAATGAAAGCTCAACCGTTTGTTTTGAATAACGTGAAGACAAGGCATTGGCGGTTGCCGCTTCTTTAGCGCGCCTTACTTTGCCCCAAAAATCCAGCTCATAATTGGTGTTAAATCCAAAGGTATAATTGTTTCTAATTGGCGCAATAAACACAGGAAAAGCGCCTAATTCAGTCACTTTTGTGCGTGTTGCACCAGCTGAAAAATTCACCTCTGGGAACAGCGACGCACCCACCTCGCGCATGCTGGCATCGGCTTCTTCAATGCGCGCTACGGCTAATTGAATATCACTATTATTTTTTAAACTTAACTCAACCAATTCATTTAATTTGGCATCTTGATATTGTTTCCACCAAGCGGTTGGCGCGGCATTATTAGCCGTTTGCGCTGCCACTGGCTGGCTATATTTAGCCGGCAAGTTAAACACTTGGCGCATATAATCTGGCCCAATTGATTGGCAGCCAGACAACAATGCCGCCGCCACAGCCATGGCAGCTAACTTAATCGCTGGCCTGATATTGTTGGTTTTTTTGTGCTGCATCATACCGTTTCCTTAGAATGATCTACTTCTGGCGACAAGGCTTTATCATGGTGTTTTCTATCCACATGCGTGTTACTTAACCAAGTAAAGAATAACGGGATAAAAATAGTCGCTACAAAAGTGGCTAGTATCATGCCGCCAAATACGCCTGTACCCATGCTGCGGCGCGCTGCCGCACCTGCACCTGTAGCAATTACCAGCGGCACAATGCCCAGCACAAACGCCATCGATGTCATCACAATTGGCCTAAAGCGCATTCTGGCCGCTTCAAGCGCCGCTTGCGCCACTGGCATGCCCTCTTCCATTTTTTGGCTGGCAAATTCCACAATTAAAATGGCGTTTTTCGCCGCCAAACCAACCAAGGTAATTAGCCCAATTTGAAAATAAATGTCATTTGGCATACCGCGCATTAACACAGCCAAAAACGCACCAGCCAAGGCAAACGGCACGGCCATAATTACCGCTAACGGTAGCGCCCAAGTTTCAAATTGCGCGGCCAAAATCAAGAACACCATAATGATGGCAAAGCCAAAAGCGAATATCGCGGCTGAACCAGTACGTTTTTCTTGATACGCTTGGCCTGTCCAGGCAATTTGGTAGCCATCTGGTAAGTTTTCAGCCGCAATTTTCTCAACCATCGCAATCGCATCGCCAGAGCTGACATTAGCCGCACCGCCGCCTAGTACTTTGGCTGAAAGCAAGCCGTTATAACGCTCTAACTGTTCAGCACCGACAATATTGCTGACTTTACTTAAAGCTGAAAGTGGCACCATTTGACCAGCATTAGAGCGCACATACACTTTGCCTAAATCTTCCGCTTTCATGCGGTATTCCGCCTCAGCCTGCAATTGCACTCTATAAGTACGGCCCGATTTATTAAAGTCATTCACGTAAAGCGAACCCATGGTGCTTTGCAAAGTGGCGTAAATATCGGCCACTGGCACGCCTTGCGAAATCGCTTTTGCTTCGTCTACTTCTACAAATAATTGCGGCACAGTTGGGCGGAAAAACGAGTTAATACCGGTTAATTTCTGCTCCTTACGCAAGGCGTCCATAAAGTTCTTCACTACGGCAGAAAGACGCATAGGGTCAGAGTCACTACGGCTTTGTACATACACCTCAAAGCCGCCAGAGCTACCTAAACCGCGGATGGCAGGCGGATTAAACGCAATCGCCATGCCATCTGGTTGTTGCGCGCCAATGCCAAATAGTTTGCCAACAATCTCTTCTGCCGTGGTTTCACGCTCTGACCAATCTTTTAATCGCACAAACATGGTGGCCGCGCTGGTTTTATTGCCGCCGCCAATCAAGTCAAAACCATTCACCGCAAATTCATGCGCCGCTGCTGGATCTTTATGGATAGCGGCTCGCACGGCTTCTGTGGTTTTAGTGGTGCGGCTAAGCGTTGCGCCATCTGGCATAATCACAGCCGAAATCACATAACCTTGATCTTCTGCTGGCACAAAGCTGCCCGGCACCACGCGCAATAAAACAACCACAGTGGCGATAATCGCGCCAAAAACCAGCGTACCAATCAATTTATGGCGCAAAGTTAACTCAACGGTTTTGGCATAAAAGTTAGTAAACTTTAAAAATCCGCGATTAAATGGTTTAAAGAAAGCCGATTCTTCATGCACCGATTTTAATAAAATAGCGCACAAGGCAGGCGTTAAGGTTAAGGCCACAATGCCTGAAATTACTACAGCAACGGCCACCGTTACCGCAAATTGGCGGTACATTTCACCGGCAATACCACCCAAGAAAGCCACTGGTACAAATACCGCACACAGCACTAATACAATGGCCACAACCGCGCCAGACACTTGCTCCATGGATTTAACCGCGGCTTTAATCGGCGATAACTTTTCTTCTGACATCAAGCGCTCAACGTTTTCCAGCACCACAATCGCGTCATCCACCACAATACCGATAGATAGCACCATGGCAAATAATGTCAGCGTATTAATTGAGAAGCCAAACAGCCACAAACCTGCGAATGTACCGATTAATGAAATTGGCACCGCAATCAATGGAATCAAAGTAGCGCGCCAGCTTTGCAAGAACACAAACACCACCAGCACCACTAAAACCATGGCTTCGGCTAGCGTTTTAACCACTTCTTCAATTGAAGATTTAACAAAATCACTGGTGTCGTAAGGCGTTTCCCAATCCACGCCTTCTGGGAAGCGCAATTTAAGCTCGGCCATTTTCTCTTTAATGGCTTGCGCGGTATCTAACGCGTTAGCGCCCGTTTGCAAGAAAACAGGAATGCCAACACCCGGCAAACCATCTAATGAGGTGCGCACGTTATAGCTTTGTGAGCCTAACTCAATGCGCGCCACATCTTTTAAATGCAGCACGCCGCGCGGGCCATCGGCACGAATAATAATATTGCCAAACTCACTTGGGTCTACCAAACGGCCTTTTGCGGTAACCGTGTACACCAATTGCTGAGAGCTTGGTGACGGTTCTTGGCCGATTTTACCGGCAGCATATTGCGCATTTTGCGATTGAATCGCTGTTGCAATGTCAGTTGTTGTTACACCCAATTGCGCCATGCGGTCTGGGCGCAGCCAAATACGCATCGAATAATCTTGCGCGCCAAAAATGGTGGCATCACCCACACCTTTAATACGTTTAAGCTCATCCAGCACATTTAAAGTACCGTAATTGCTTAAATAAAGTGGGTCATATTTGCGCTGCTTATCCGTTAACATAATGACTAATAAAATGTCATTTGAACGTTTTTGCACCACTAAACCTGTACGACGCACCTCATCTGGCAAGCGCGGCAAAGCAATATTCACTCGATTACTTACGTTAAATGTGGCCTGATTCACATCAGTGCCCACTTCAAAAGTGGCGGTAATCGTCAATGTACCGCTAGAGTCAGCACTAGAGTTAAAGTACAGCAAACCTTCAACGCCGCTCAATTGCTCTTCAATTGGCGCGGCAACGGTTTTAGATAATGTATCGGCACTGGCACCTGGGTAAGTGGCAGTAATTAGCACAGTGGGTGGCGCGATTTGTGGATATTGCGCAATAGGCAGCTTTAATGCCGCTGCCAAGCCTGCCAACACAATAATGATGGACAAAACGCTGGCAAAAATAGGCCGTGTAATAAAAAATTTGGTCATGGTTTTATCTGCTTATATTAGTTTATAGCCAGTTTTATTTAAGATTTAAAGCGTTTATGATTTAACATCAGATTTTGACGCTGCTTTTTCTGCTGGCGCTGCTGCCTCTGCCTCTGCCTCTACTGGTTGAGCAAAAATTTTCGGCTCAACAATCGCACCGGGGCGCACTTTAATTAAATTATCCACAATCACTTTATCGTTTTCATTCAAGCCTTTTAAAATAATCCAATCCTTGCCCTGCCATTCACCTGCCGTCACCGGCCGAATCGTTGCGGCGTTTTCTGCATTAATCACATACACAAATTTGCCTTGATCATTAGTCAACACAGCTGTTTGCGGCACTAAAAATACGCCATCGCGCAAACCTGTGCTAACGCGAGCGCGCACAAATTGGCCGGGTAACAATGATTTATCCGCATTGTTAAACGTTGCGCGCAACTCTTGTGTGCCAAGCGTTGGATTGATTTGATTAGCAGTAAAATTTAATTTACCTTTTTGGCCGTATTCGCTACCGTCTGGCAAAATCAAGGTCACGTCACTTACCGTGGTTGGGTTCACGCGACCACCCAAACTGGCAATTTCACTTTCAGACAAACTAAAACGCGCCCAAATTGGTGATAGCTGCACAATCGTGGTCAGCAAACTGGTATTAGCCGCCACCAATGCGCCTTCCGAAAACTGAAAACGCCCAGCAATGCCAGAAACTGGCGCCGTTACTTTTGTGTAAGAAAGGTTTAACTCCGCCTCCCTAATACTGGCCTGCGCTTGCATCATATCGGCCTGCGAAATACTTACATCCGAAGTCGCATTATCGTATTCGCGCTGACTGACTGATTGCGTTGCTAGCAACTCTTTTAAACGATTCGATTCGCGTGATGTTTGTGTAATACGCGCGCCTTGGCCCGCCGCTTGGGCTTTTGCTTGATTTAGCGCAATTTTAAATGGTTCTGGGTCTATCATAAAAAGCACTTGGCCCGCTTTTACTGGCTCGCCCTCTTCAAACATTTTTTTAAGAATAATGCCACCAACACGCGGCCTGATTTCAACTTCTTTAGCGCCTTCGGTTTGCGCAACCGCTTCTACGCTCATTGGCACAGCGGTTGATGTAGCACTGATGTAACTTACAGGCATGGCTGCTGACGCAGGCGGTGCCGCCTCTTCTTTTTTACCGCAAGCGACTAATGTTGTTGCAACCAGTGTTGTTGCCACTAATATGGCCGCAAAAAACCGCGCATTTATTTTTTTTGATTGAGCTTGCTGTAATAAGAAATGCATGATGATGACCCTATAAATAAATTTTCATGATTATAAATAATGGTTTTATAATGCTAATTAAGATGTATTATATACAAACAAGAATGTATGTAAACCGTTTTTTAAGTAAATCGTTGTAAAGATAGCAATTGGTTTGCGTGGCAAAAAAACCGCTTAAAAAGCAAATATTCATCACTATTAATTAAAGTTGATCGCAATAAATTATGGTTAGAAAAACGAAAGAAGACGCCGAGTTAACAAGGCAACGTATTATTGATGCGGCTAGAGCCGTGTTTTTAACGCGCGGTGTTAGCCGCTCTACGCTTGAACATATTGCCACGGAGGCCACGGTAACGCGTGGCGCCGTATATTGGCATTTTAAAAATAAAACCGATATTTTTTACGCCCTACGCGATCGCGCTTTTCTGCCTTTAATCGACCGCATGTATGACACGCTTGGCGTTCAAAGCGATAATATCGACCCGCTGACACAAATTGAAAATAGCTTATGCGACACGATTAACCAACTTAATGAAAACACTGAAATGCGTCAGATTTATGAAATCATGATGATTAAGTGTGAATATGTAGACGAATTTGCCACGGTATTACAGCAAATTTTAAGCAATTGCTCCAACATTACCGAAAAAATCCAGCTGGCTTATGAGCGCGCAAAAGAACAAAACCTGCTAACAACCACCCTTACTCCAAATGCATTAGCGCTGGATACGCATTTATTTTTTAGCGGATTGCTGCATATGTGGGTTAAAGATGCCGATGGAAGCCGCTTTAGGCATCAAGCTAAAGCGCTGATTGAATCGCACATTAATTTACGCCGATTGCAGCCTAAAAATTAAAAAACGGCTTCTTTAATGCCTTTTAAGCTCGATTTAATTTTATTTTTAAAATTAAAATATTTATACTGGTTCATCCAACTATCTTGATTCGGAATCTTGTCTAAGTACTCAAGGTGCGGCTTGCCACCTTTGGCAATCACTAAATGCGGCGCATCAATGTAAGGGTCAATCGCGTCCATGCGCATATATTCAACCACGTAAGCCCAGCGACTGTCTTGCGTGATATTTGGCGTGGTGGAATGCAGTAAAAACGATGAAAACAATACAATATCGCCCGGCTCAGCCGAAATAAATTCCGCGTTACTCACATCACCTTTGTATGAAACATGGTTATCTTCTACATCATATTTCAACATGCCTTTATGGCTACCCGGCACCACCCACAAGCCGCCATTTTCAGCCGTCATGGTGGTTAATGAAATCCAAAACTGAAAATGCTGATCTTTTAAACCGCTGTATTGATTATCTTGATGCCACGGAAACGTCCCTGCACCTGGCTTTTTCTCAACCGCCTGATCCCATCTCACCCAAATATCAGGGCCAGTAAATTGCTTTAAAAAATCGACAATTTTAGGTTGTGAAATAAAAGCGCGTAACTTTTCACTGCGGTGCATAATTAAAGCGTGAAACTTTAAATTGCCTTTATCCAACACATCATCGTCCGATTTTGTGGCCGATGCCTCTTTAATATCGGCTACCAGCGCATCCACCTCGGCTTGCGAGAAAAAGTTTTTAATGAAAACATAACCATTTTTTTTAAATTCAGCTTGCATAATAAAATCCGCATAATAATTTGTATATATGAGTTTAATCATATACTTAATTGCTATTAATTGAGCTAGAAGGTACTATTG
>Ga0326733_1000191_pt1 | contig 19971 bp, 13 predicted proteins | sample 14_GP2_308_FD_207946 | JGI IMG/M metagenome (GOLD analysis project Ga0326733, IMG submission 207946) | Glacier ice microbial communities from Ngari, Tibet, China - 14_GP2_30.8 | ecosystem: Environmental > Aquatic > Freshwater > Ice > Glacier | place: China: Ngari, Tibet | collected 2018-07-17 | reverse complement strand
ACGCAAAGGTTTTCGGTGTTGGCTTTAAAAGGAGAATTAGGGCTAAACCGCAATAACTTGATTATTAGCTACTTGTAACAGTTGAATAAAATCAGGCATTTAAGCACTCCGGTTTATTGATATATTAATGGCCGGCAAAACATCATTCTTTCTATTAATTTATTAAAGAGTGTTTGGAAAAATTTAATTCTATTAAATCGATAATAAAATTGATCCAAGTACCTTGGGGTAAATGTTTGCAATGCTGGTACGTTCCCCTAAGCCATAACTTGAATATCATGACTTTAAATTATAAGATTTATTAAAATTTGAATATTGGTTTCATTGAATGTTTCTTACTGTAAATACGTTGGTTTAAATTATAATAGAAAGCGTACCAATACTACCATAAAGCAGAAAAGCCGTAAAATTTTACGGCTTTCTGTTTTAACACAAGGAAACGATCATAGGTTAATGATTAATGATAATCTGCTTTTTCTCTATTTTATTTCCTTTGATAATGTGTAGGAAATAGATTCCATTGGGTATATTACTAGTATTTAGCTTAACTTCCTTGTTTCTGCTTTTAACACTAATAAGTTTTTCACCCTTTTGGTCAATAAGATAAACTTCATAATTATGCAGTGTTTCTGCTCTGCCTGTTGACGAAGAAGCATTTTCTTGTTCTTCAACCTCTGTAACCATTAATTCGTTATTGGTCGGATTAGGGAATGCAGTGAAAGATTGCATGGCCGTCATTCCTCCACTCGGGCAAGAAGTATTATAACCATAAGGCCTAACATACAACAGCCCGCAAGGGGTGGAAACTTCTAATCTGAAGTAAACTGCTGAACACGGTGGAATTGGATACAACCTTAATTGATTCCCCGAGGAAATATAGGTTAAGCTGCCATTACTCTCCTCTTTATACCATCTGTAATTTACTTGTGGCGTACCTTCAATTATATTAGCAGTAATTGTAACGTACTGGTAATTACTTGACTGCGGTGTGCGATCGTATAGTGTTTCATAGGTTAGGTTAGTAAAAGCCAAATCCTTAGTAATTATCCTAACTCCACATTCGGACATTATGCGTGCATTCAAAGTTCCGCTTCCATAACTACCCGTTATCGTTACTGAACTACCTGATGAATTTGGCGGGACAGTAAAACCACTTCCTGTTGTAGTCCAGGTAACCGTTGTGTTGGCTGGATTATTTATAGTATAAGTTGAATTAGAACAATAAGCAGCGGGCCCTGAAATCACAACGTTTGAGCATAAAAAGGCACAGTTTGACATTGGGCTTGTGTCAGACACAAGTTCTTTTGTTAGAAATCTGCCATTTCTTGCTGTTAGTTCTGGGTGACCCTCATTCCTTGGAACCCCATTAACAAAAGATCCGGTTATAAAATTATTAAATGGAACCGCATATGGAGCAGCTGGTGGAGAACTTTGTGAGTAACCACCCATCAATTGAGCAGTATTAATTGCTGTGTTGCCCCCACCCAGATCCAACGAGCTAAAAGCAGGAATATAACAAAAAGAAGGAATACTTAGCAACGATGATAAAGAAGAAGGTATTCCAATGTTATTATCAAGTAAGTTAGCTTCTCCACCCACACCGTTATCTAATGGCAACATAGATGAGGTAGAATAAAAATCCTTATTAGTTATATTGGCATTTACGTTAAATAATCCTAATATCTTTCTTTTGATACCAACAGTGCCTTTATATATCCTTTGAACGGAGTGATCGGGAAGCGTTTTAACGTCAAAGTCAATATTAAAACTTGTTTTGGTTGACAATAATGACAAAGGTGCATATAAGCCAAGAGTAGGGCGGTTTGAAAAAATTAATAATGCTTGCACCCAGCTTGTTGCAGCATCAAATAAATAAGGGATTCTAAAGCTCTCTTTTTGAGCAAAAATAGTGGTATACGGAGGAAAGTTTTGTGCTTTTCCACATTCGGACCCATTGCTAATCGCTATGTTTCTACATTGGGTTGGATATCCTAAAGTTCTGTAAGAGCTGTAGAAATTATTGTGTGCCGTATTGTCCATTGAGAAACTTCCAGCACTATATTTTAAACTATAAATTGTTAATTGCTTCACGGCGGGCGAATTTAGAATAGCTCGACCAGTATTCAATTCAGGGAACATGTCTGAAAATGAAAATAGCGTAGCAAACGGAATTCTTAGCATTGCAATAGACAAATGTTGTATCATAGCTTGAAGACCTAACGGAAAGTTTGCTCCTTGATGAGGCCCATCTAAACTAATATATAAGCGGGTCTGGTGGGGAGTGCCGTTAACCTCCATCGTCCTTAAGGCATGCCGGGCTAAAACAGCACCCATACTAATCCCCATTACAACATTCTGCTGTACACTAGGATACTTATCTGAATTAACTCTAGCAATTGCTGCCCGAACTAATGCAGAATTATTTTCTAAATAATCTGTAGCTTCATCAAAATCGATAAAAACAAGGTCATAACCATTTGTGTCGAGCCACTCGGCTAAAGTTAGATTTGGTGTAGGGGAATGAATACTGTTAGCCTCTCTCAAAAACGTTCGAATGTCCATATTGCTTTCTGTGTCGTTAGGACTGGCGATTTTCCAAAAATCTATTCCTTCTGAGATAATAAAAGGTTTAATAATTTTCGATCCAGGGTTATGGTTACTAAGTTGTATTTGCAGCGTTGCATATTTGGTTCCATTCGATGTGCTTGCGCTTATCCTAACGGTAGTCATAGGTTTAAATTGAACTTGAGCTGGAGTGCTTTGTGTTCTATTTATATAAACTTGGCTATGTCCGTTATAAACGGTGGCATCTGTATAAGTGACTTGGTAATTGAGGTCTTTAATCCCGCTTGATGCATAATTACTGGTAAAGGCTACGCCTGTTGAAACATTTCTTAGACCAAGACCGTCACCCATATTTACTTTTACTTGGCTAATTGTTTTCCCGGAATTACCAAAAATCAACGTTGATGGGATGGTAAAACTGATAACTCCGTCTGGTGCATCATATTGTTTTTTAGTTGGGGAAATTGCAAAAACATACTTTAGTACATATGGGCTAGTTGTACGATTAGGGACATCATATAATTTATCATTACTAGAAGTCATTAAGCCAGCAGAAATGGCGTCAGGCCTTAAAGCATGATATTTGAAATTTAAGACAACAAACGGATTGGGCAGAGAGCTGCTTTCAGAAGAACTTATGGAGGAATTAATAGCAGTTAATGTCGGTAATACAGCTTGATTATTAAATTGAGAAGATCCCAGTGTAGAAACAATACTACGCCAGTCATTTATATTCACGTAATTGCTGTCATGTAAAGCCATGCCGGAATAATTATCCATATTTTGAAATTCAACCCCGTAGTCTAACAAAATTCCGCTGGTAACCTCGGCTCGATTTACATTTTGAAAAATACTATTAACCCTAGTTGAAAAGCTGTCGTCAACCTCTGTATTATTTGCAATGCTTACAGAGGTGGTGATGTTTCCTGTAAGCGATGAGTATCCTTCTGATACGATATAATAAGTGCCTGCAGGTAATTGAAGTTTGAGCGAAGCCTGCCTGGTTGTTGGACATAGTACACCATAATCGTCGTTTGAACCAACTACAGCATCGTTTGTATTTAACACATACATGTAAGTGTCAAAAGAGGAGGAACAATGTGATATACTAACCTCTAGACTAGCCTCAATTGTAAATTTGTAAAAAATATCATCGCTAGATTGGCCATAGTTATTAAGGTAACCGTTTGATGGGGAATTATTTTTAGTATCTGCATACGTTGAACCATAAGTGATTGTACCAATATTTATAGGATTTGCTTTAGTAGCTCCGACGGGCTGAGCAAGTGTTATGATGTGGTTGGTCAGAAATAGAACAATAAAAATTAACTCTTTCCTTTTATTAAGGAAATTTAAAAGTTTCATAAGATTAAGAATTAAGATGGTTGGTTCTGGCTGTGGAATTAGTTTAATAAATTGATATCAAATCTCCCGCTCTCGATTTTTACTACTTTATTTGATGTATCTCTGGCCGTAAAAAAGAATGTTCCAGATAGTATATTTGAATCGTATCGTGTTATATTTAAAACCCCTTCCGTGCACTTAAATGTTTCTTGAGCGGAGTAATAAAATACTTTATATTCTGGCGTTGATAAATCATATTCCCCAATTTTACTAAAGTTGTTTATAAGAAAGCTAATGGCCTCTCCTCCACTTGATTTCGTTGCAAGCATCGACAAGTCGTTTTGAATGGATGTTCTGATTGAGCGGGTTGGAAAGTTTGCTTTGGGAATAAATACCTTAGAATTAACGAGGCAACCAAAAGTTCCGGCGCCCGTCTGGGTAACTTTAGGAAGAGTAGGAGCCTCTTCTATTTTTGTCTTCTTACAGGAAAAAGAAAAAAGCAAGAGCAAAAAAGATATGAATAGTCCATAGATAGAAATTTTCATAAGCATGTTACCTTTTGTCCCTGTCAGTAGTAGGAACGAATATTTCATATTGTTTAGGAGTCAAAAGAACCAATAACTTTTTATTCTTTACTCCCGTTAAAGAGTCTAGTTTAATCTTCATTAATTCTGGGGTAAGACTAACGTTGCTTGTAATCTTGTCTGTTGCCTCCTTATACAAAACCATTTCTTGCATTACCTTTTTGGTTACCTCTTTAGACGTAGATAACTGTTTCGACAAATAAACTTCCTCTGCATATTTATTCTCATCAGATTTTTGAGCGTACGACAGTGAACTAAATAGTACAAAAAGGATTGTCAGGCTGGTAAAAGTGTAATTCATAATCTAGTTGGTTAAGTTGTTTTTAATTATTTATTCTTCTATAAATTCTGCTGTGGCGAGTGTTTGCCAGTTTAGTTTAATCTTTTCATAAAGATTAACATTGACAGAACTGCTTATATATATCCCTTCATCCGAATATGTGTCTACTATATTTTCCAAATCGGCTGTAGAGATTCCATCAAAAATCTTATCCAATTTATACGAAAAAACTGCCTTGTATTTTTTTAGAGGATCAATTTTGAGGTTACCCACCTCTAGCTTCACATTAAATTCGTCTGAATTAGCTACATGAAAAGGCACAATATTACCTTTACTATTGGTATAAGTGGCTTTTATCATAAAGGAAGCCTGTGAGTCCTTACCTTTTTTTAGATGCAACGTTACTTTTGAATTTTTAAACTCCCCTGATGGTAATTGTAACATACCAATATTATTATCCGAGGCAAAAAGATCCATGTTCGTTTCGACAGATTCCTTAGAAATAACTTGTTGATTCGAAGTGCCCTCGAAAGAAATTTCATTTACAAAAATTGTTGCTGACACCCATTTTATAGGAGGTAATGCAGATATAGATTCCATTTTTCCTGCACCTGCAATTTTTATCAACGGAATACTTGTATTTGCGGAGGCATAATAGGCAACTCGTCCTGAATTGTTATTTTTAGTGGAATTTTCCTTCTTGCATCCAAAAACAGTCAACACCAAACTAAGAGAATATATAATATATTGTTTCATTGGTTCGTTATAAAGGTTAATACATCTCTAATTACCCCAGCCTACAAAGTAAGCCGAAATGTAACTTTTTTTCTTTAGATTAACGACATGAATGATTTAACGGTACTAAGTATTTATTTAACGGTATTTTTAGTGCAGTTTTGTTAAACTAGTTACAACCTTAATTTTATAAAATACGTTGCAAATGCTTGTTTGGAACTCATGACATATTTTGTATTTTTAAGTCTACTCCAAAATCAATCGATAAATCATCATTTGATTTTTAATCTTATAATTAAAAGTCAACGAAGAGGATTTTTCCTAATCCTAATCTAGTGCATGAGAATTGAATATACTTGGCTAAAGCCGGAACAATTTTTTACACCAAAGCCGTGACGGATTTTGTACTTTCTTTTAATTTTCCCCCAACAGAGAAAATGAAATTATAATTCTTTCTAAAGAAATTCAAATTGACAGACAGACCTATCCAGAGGGAAGCGTTTTATTCGTGATAGATATCGGACATGAGTTTGCTTGCAAACTAGTTGAGGACGAATTTGCCAACTTTGATGTGATGGAATAAGATATGTTTATGCCTTTTTTTTATTTCTCGATCGAGGGGATAATAGCTACTTTTTGAGTATTTCCATTATCCGGGTTAACACAAACCAAGTATTTAACGCCATCTGCATATTCGTGTATGATCATATTATCCTGGATGCAAAGTTCGTTGCGATAAGAAATTGGAAATCCATTTTCCCAAGCTGTATTCCTTGCTTTTTCAGCTATAATTTTGGCTTTTATCCATATTTCTTCATCTGTTAAATCAAATATCATATTAAATTTTAGGGATAAACAGTTCCTATCAAAGCTTGAAAAAAAAGCGGAATTACGGAGATAATTACCGTTTAATAAATAAAGCATACCGTTTAATCATTGTGTAAAAATTTATTGTGAAAAAAGCTTATTGTTGTCTTATTAAACAATTGATTTAGGTCTTTAAAGTGTGATGAAAAAGTTATTTTTATTACTGTTAAATAAAATTAAACGCTGATGGTTATGAAAAAAATAATGTTTTGGGTACCTTTTTTATTATTGACGTCCCTGTCTCTTAGTTGCACAAAAAAAATATCAAACACCCCTGCTTACCCGCCAGGGGCTAATTACTTTTCTGTTAAAAATGAAAGGCAAGTTTTCCTGGACAAAATGCAATTGGAAATTATTAAGCCCAGTTCCAATGGTAATACAACATTTACCAAAAATATCTCAGAGATATTAAAGGTTTCAGACAAAAGTGTTTTTAGAATAACTACTAATTGGGATGAAACCAAAAGGGTGTTCAGTAATGGTATTAATGTTTTTCAATTTAAATATGGAAATACAATAACCGACACTGTTTCAATAAACGCATTGCTAAACGTTGAAAACAATACAATAGAATATTTAGAAGTAAAGTACAATCAACAGCTTATTGTTCCAATGATATCCAATTCGCCTGCCGAACAGTCCAAGATATTCAATATCGAATAATTTAAACCCAACAAACCCTATGAAAACAACCAAGTACCTATTCGTAATAGGTGTATTTTTTTTAAGCTTTTGCAAAAAAGGTGATCACCTTGAGAAAGGAACAAAAACGGATGTTGACCTTATCCAAAACCTGGATTCTAACTTTATTAATTTAAATAGTGCCTTATTGCTAGCTAAACAATTCAAGAGCCCTGGTGAAAAAAATGCATCCAAGGGCAATAAAAATAATAGCTCAGCTCCGACGATTTCTGTTATTACGACTGAAAAGAAAATAAAAAACTATTTTATCTATTCTGAAGAGGTAGATAATTCAACGCTAAAAGCAATTAGTAGTACGTATTCTCGTAGAAGTGAGCCATTGTTGTATCTTATAAACTATGAGGGTGGTGGAGTCAGCATTGTCTCTTCCGATAAAAGGTTTGGTGATGTACTCGCAACTGTAGATAATGGGATTACAGTTGAACAAAATATGGAAGCCCCGGATGCATTTATCAATTATTTAGCACATGCAGCCACTTCCATTAAAGCAATTAAAGAAAACAAATTAATATCTAAAGAAAAGGAGTTTTCTAAGAAAGCAAAATCAGGAAATGTAAAGTCAGTTGAGTCAGAATGCGACGGTGAGTTCTATTATCCTTGGGGGACGTTAAATTGGACTTGTATGGGGCCTTTTGATACTTTTGTCACCAATTCTGGTCCATTAGTTCAGACAATGTGGGGACAGGGATCAGGCTATAACGATCAATTAACCTACGTTTGTGGAACGACTAAAGCCCCTACTGGTTGCGTAGCCACTGCTATGGCACAAGCAATGTCGGTATATAGATATCCTACTACTTATAACTGGGCGTCAATGTCTAATTTTCAAGGGAGCCCTGAGACAGCTCGTCTGATGAAAAATCTAGGTGCCCTAGTTAAGATGACTTATAAATGTGATGCCTCAGGAGCGTATATGAGTGATGCAAATAGTGCATTTCGTACTTTAGGGTATAATACGAATTATGTTACTTATAATATCACCTCAAATTCACCAACTTTTGAGAGTTATGGCACACAAATAAGAAATAGATTAACTCCAATAGCAGCATTAGGTAATTCCCCCGCTATCCCAGCAAGCCCCATAATGGCTGGCGGATGTAGGACAATTGGCCAGACTGGTTGGTGGATCTTTAAAAGCAGAGCGTATAACAATTGCCACGCATTTTTAATTGATGGATACAGAAACAGAAGGTTTACGGGGCCTTCTCCTATGTCTGGTTATGAATACAGATATAGTGTAACTAATGAAGAGACTTTTCACTTTAACTTTGGTTGGGATGGAAGTTTTAATGGTTGGTATAGAATAAATTTTGCAAATTCTAACGGTTTTATAGACCCTACCATAAATTATTTATACGGACAAGATATTATAATGGATATAAAAAGATAATATTCAATAACAATTGATATAAGCAGGTGTCCAAAAAACACCTGTTTTTTAGTTTAGTTCCAGTTCATCGATATGTGATAGAATAGCACTGTTTTATAGCTGTTACCAGCTCCTCAAACGGAGCACCTTTTATGATGAATTCGGCAGCCCCAAAAATATTTTGAAGCATATGGCACTTACGACAAGATAATTGCAAAACGTAAAGAGTTAGAGCCAAAAGATTTTGGACTTGACAACAAGTATGAACTTTTAATTTATGCAGCAATCAGAACGAAAAAGAAGGAACTTCTAAATCTATATCTTGACAAAAAAATGAGGAGACCTGTTATGGGTATTACTCAAAGTGAATATTTAAAGAAAACGAGCAACGTATAAGGTTTTTTGCCCTGACAGGAGACTTTACGAGCATTGAAAAAGAAATAGCATTAGTATGCAGACGAAATTAACTTCCCTTAAAAGCTGTTACCTTTTTGTCTCAAAAAACGATGGCTATTCATCGTACCACCACACTCTATTGAAGCAACATGACCTACCAGAAATGATCTATTGTTTAAAAGAGGGAAAGAAGCCTAAATAGTTGCATTAAGCTGGTAATTTTGAGATATTTACGCATATATAACGTAAAATTACCCGGTTGGCGAGAAAACATAAACATGAAAAGATCGACGTTTAATAACAAGAATTTCTATTGGGCTTTTTACCATAATCACCTCTATGCTGATTTGGAATTTCTTCTTGACCATTAGTCAATCCAACTGGTTGGGATTGTTACCAATTGCAATTCAATCTATTTTATTGACTTTGATTTTTGTAAAACACGAATATGCAAAAAGGGCAATAAAAGCTTGGGCAATTGTTTTTTTTATTAATAGCATCTGGTTTACAATTCTTCGGGCGTTTGTTGCAAGATATTGTAGAAGGATTCCAAGATTTTATTACTCAACACTATTTGACAACCCGGGTTACCATGGTAATAGGTATTCTTATTGTATTCTATACAAATAAGACTGTTGAAGTCAAATCAATCGAAAAAAGTTGTTTTTAGTACGCTTGCAAAATCATAAACGAATAACAAATTTGAACTTTGAGTGAATTGGAGCCTCAACGGTTTATTAGGAATTATCAGTTTATTGATGCCTGGTTAATGCTTCGCTGGATGCGGGGAGAGAAGCCCTTCCTTGAAAAAGCCTACCCCGATGGCGTCACTAAAGGGACAAGTTGGGCTAAACACTGGGGTTTGATTTTCATGTTTTTTTTGTTAGGTATGATACTGATTTTAAAGTCTTGTTAAGGTCTTAAATAATAGAAGTAAATGATGTTAAAAATAAAAAGCGATACTTCGGGTATCACTCTATGTTTGTTCGCCAACCCGATGAAGACAATCTAATTATTATGCTTAGCAACTGCGGTGAATTCTCACGGTTTGATTTAACCGACTTAATTCTTAATGAAATCAATTAGCTAAATCCCTAGTTATCGCCAACCTTTTCAGTTCAAAAGCGACCTCTGCCAAACACTACTGGAACGGTTGATCTCTTGCAACATCGTGGAGCTTTTGTGCTTTCTTAAATTACTCCCTACAGCGAAGTCGTGACCGATTTTGTACCTTTCTTTAATTTACCCCAGAATTGGATTTACTTGAATAATGTCAACGAATTTTTCTACAGCAAAGTCGGCGCTTTTTGCACTTTCTTTTAATTTACCCCGAGTTTCGGTAGCAGGTCGTATGCATTATAAAAACCTATATTAAAGTTTTAAAAATAGATATAATACCTCCTATCAATACAGCGCTAATTAAAAAAAATACAGGTTGATTAAAATTATCGTTTAAATATCATATATTTAAAGGGACATAACCACGACAACAATTTGTTACCTCTAATAATCCTGTATGAAAATTTTAAAGATTTTTTTGTTATTGATCATTGCCGTACTAATCTATAGCGGTTGTTCAAAAAAATGTGTGGGCGAGCCTTCAAATATTTATACCACTTACCTTCAGTTAAACTTTAAAGATGCTGTTTCCGGAGATTATCTTATTAAACCAATAAATGGAAAATATAATAAGGAAGACATTTCGATAACAACTGAAGACAACCAACCTGCACTTTTTGAAGTGAAGATTAACTCTTCAGGGAATGAACAATTTAATCAGATAGGTATCAGATCGTTGTTTATACAAGGGGATGATGATAGAAATGAGGTCTGTAAAAAGATGTATATAAATTTCAAGAATGATCGTGACACCTTAGAGTATTGCTTTAAGGTAAAATATGCTGAATGCAGCAGTAGTAGTTTTGAATATTTAAAGTTGAAATACAATGGGAAGGATCTAGGGACAAAGAGCAACAATTCTTTTTTTGAATATCAAATAAACAAATAACATACGCTAACAAACCATACTAAATTTATGAATCAGAAATTTACGCTAATCGCCTCATTATTTTTTTTTCTTTCACTTAATAGTGCTTTTTCCCAAGAACCTGATAGCACTTTACAAGCCAGAGTTAAATACATAAGCAAACAACTATCACTGCCTGATCCCCAAACAAAAGATGTCATAAAAATTTTAGATACATATAAAGAGAACGCCAATAAGGTTTTCAATGACATGTCTATTTCTGAAAAAGATCGCTCTCTAAAAGTAAAAAAGCTAATGGAAACTAAGAATTTAGCGTTAAAGAAAATTCTATCCGCAAATCAGTTGGTTTTAATTGTCCCTACTTCAGAACTTGAAGAAATAAATTAGAGTCAAACAGACTATTAACTAATAGGTTATCAAACTTCTTTTTTTAATTTTTCAATTCTCCGATTTTATGAAAGCACGCTGTTCTTTTAGAGCATTATTTACACTATTGTCCTTACTATTTATAAATTCCAAAGTATTTGCACAACCTGCTGGCGCAACTATAAACAATGCTATAAATTTTGGAACAATAATACCTGGTACTTCTTATTCTGATACAAAAAACAATAGCCCTTCCAACGGATTTCAAAACAATATGGGCCAGGCAAGCGATGATATTTATTATAAGTTTACATTGTCTTCTTATGCCGAAGTAAAGTTATCGCACTGTTCGTCCGGATTCGACACCTACCTTCATTTATTAAATTCAACAGGAGTTCTCATTTATTCAAATGATGATAATGGGCCACTTTGCACAGGTAATAAAGCATCTATTATACGACAACTTTCGCCAGGTACATACTATGTTGTATCAGAAGGATATTCGACTTTTACTGGAAGCATTATTACACAGGTGAGTATATCACCGCCAGCAGGTACAACTTTAAGTAATCCTATAAATTTGGGTGTATTAAGTAAAGGAATTCCATATAGTGATACAAAGAACAATAGTGTATCTAACGGGTATTTAAACAATATTGGCCATGCAAGCGATGATATTTATTACAAATTTACTTTACCTGCCGCTGATGAAATTAATATTTCTCATTGCGTATCAGAGTTTGACACTTTCGTGCATCTCTTAGATGCATCAGGTAATTTAATTTATTCGAACGATGACGATGGGCCACTTTGCACAGGTGTTAGAGCATCAATAAAACGACAATTGTCAGCTGGTACTTATTATGTTGTTTCCGAAGGATATGGAACAAATTCTGGCAATATTACCACTGAAATATATTCATCTGCAATGGCAACTTCTAAATGCGGCACACCACCGCTGGATTCAATTGCTTTTGAAAAACTTCCTTATTATGACAATAATGATTATTTAGAATATTTTTTAGATAGTATCGGATACCCAAGGCAGCCAGGGACAGGGTCATCGACAACCACGCAAAGCTTTGTTGAACAGACCAAGTATTGGATTCCTATCAAATTGTGGATTGTTAGAGATGATAACGGCGTCGGCGGGCCAACAGAGGCACAGCAACGCACTCTATTGCAGGGGCTAAATGCAAGGTTTAGTGCTAATAACACAAACATGCAGTTTTATTATAGATGCACACCTGCCTATATCAACAATTCGTCTTATTTAAGTTCAAGTGATACAGAAGCTCGAAGCCTATCTAGAAACAATGAAGACAAAAACGCAGTCAATGTTTTTATAGTTGACGATTTAGAAGGAGCCTTTGGGGCGTATTATTATTCGTTCTTTCTTTCTTTTGACTCTTTCAAATCTATATTTGTTACTAAAAGTACATATGATAATCCAACTACTAATACTTTTACCCATGAAATAGGGCACTATTTTGGACTTAATCATACTCACGAATTTGAATATAGAGGCAGGTGTCGTCGTGAGCCGATTGACAGGTCAAGAAAATATGCAGGAATTTCCTATTGTAAGCCATTTGGAACTAGGATTATGTGTGAATCCACTGGTGATGGATTAAGAGATACACCGGCAGATCCTGATATTTCCGGAAATTCCACCTGTGAATATCGGATGACAAGTCCTGCTACTGATCATTTTGGAGATTCTTACTTGAATCCGCCACCCGGAAGTAGCAGGCCTTCAGCAAGAAATATCATGTCTTACAACGGGAACAGAACTTGTAGAACAGAATTCAGTCGCTTACAAGTTGCTGTAATGTTAATGACGCTTCAAAGATATACACCCCAGGCTGCATACTGGCGAAAACCGGAATTTAAAGCAGATATTTATGAGCCTGACAATACAAGGAACACTTTTTCGGAAATAAACGTTGGAGAAGTTCAGGTTAGAAATTTTAACGTTCAGTATAACGGAAGCTCTAATTCAAATACATCATGCGATGAAGACTGGGTGCATTTTTATAGTGGCAACTCCGCTGGATATGTTGATTTTTATACTAGTAATTACATCAGCCCACAGGCAAATACAGTTTTATCTTTATATGATATAAATAATAACCTGCTTGCATCGAATGACGATAAAGCATCAGGTGATATCTTCTCAAAATTTACCTATAACATTTCGAGTTACACCAATTACTTCCTTAAGGTTACCAACAAAAACGTGGGCGGTTTTTATTCTTTAGGCGTTGGACCTCCCTGCCCACCCTTTGTTATTACCGGGCCTGATTCATTTTGTGGAAACGCCAATTATCAGGTGAACCTGCCACCTGATGGTAGTGTAAGTTGGACGGCTTCAGGGGGTATTTCTATAAGTGGTTCCGCTTCTGCTAATCCTGTCCAGGTAAGTTACAATGGCAGTTCAAGTACGGGTATTATTACCGCTACAGTAACTTCACTATGTGGTCAATCTTCCATTTCAAAAGGTGTTTCAAACGCAACTTCATATACGGTGTATTATTCTGGGGGAGCTAGTGGGACTATTACCGGATCTGGAACAAACGTAGTAAACGGTCAGACTTATAGCAGCTATTCCCTGTCTGTTTCGCCAAATAACGCCAATTCAAGCAATAATACTTATTCTTGGTATGTACGTGGGGGCACTGGATATAGTAGCTTAACTATGAACGGAACCAGCGCCTCTTTCTATCTGTCTGGTGATTATCCTTCTATCGCATTGAATCTTACGGTTACAAATCCTAACTGTGGTAAAACGGAGTCAATTTTAGTTTTTAATGGAGGATCACAATCCGGTGCAATGGTTCAAAGTAGCTTTACTATCTTTCCAAATCCAACAACTGATGAACTTACTATCTCGCCTGTTATAGTCATGGAGGGGAAAAATGAAAAGGCTATTGATAAAACGCATGAGCGTCCGTATAAGTACAAGATTTATGATCGGAAAGGGTTAATTTTAAAAGAAGGAGAGGCAAAAAATGGCGGGAATGTTAAAATTGATTTAAGGAATCTTCCTAATGATAATTACTTCCTGCATATTGTAGTAGGCGATGAGAAGATCATTAGTCAAATAGTCGTTCAGCATTAACTTAATAAACGATTTATATTATACTTAATTCACAGCATACTAACTTTATAATCTTATGAAAAGCAAGTATTTAATTGGCATTTGCCTTCTGATAGCTTTTTTTGCTTGTAAAAAAAGTAAAACATCGTTACCGGATCAGAGCAATAATGGTGTTGTAACCTATTACGCTAAGGCTATTACAAGTAATTCCCAAAACAGTGTTTCAAGCAATTCAAAATCAAATACAAAAAATTCCTCCGCCATTGGACAGATTAAATGGAAATCAGCCAGTATATATGTTACAGGGATAGCCTTTGAAGGAACTAATAGTTCGCAGGTAATTTCGAGCAAAGTTATCAATGCAAATCTTAATCTTTTTGCTATTGACGACTCTATAGGGAAAATAGGACTTCCTTTAGGAGAGTACAAAGATGTTAAGGTTATGCTTCATCTTAAAAAATCGGAAAAATCGGAACTTTCATTTCTGTTGAAAGCAAGCTTCACCGATAGAAAGGGAATAGTAATACCCTTGCAAATTGCTAATTCAGACGAATTTCAAGTTAAATTATCTGTTGTAGATATCTTAATTAATCCTAATAAGAACTATAAAGCAGTAATTAATTATCAATTAGATAAAGTACTAGAGGGGATCTCGTCAGAGGAATTAGAGGCAGGCTACAGATATCCGGACGGGACAATCGGTATAAGCAGTTCTGTAAATGAGGTAATGTATAATAAAATTAAGAAGAATTGGCAAATAACTGCTAGCGCTGAATTCATAGAAAATAAATAACTCAATATTATTCTAAGAATCGGCAGATCTTATTAAGCTTATTAGAATCTATATTGTTGGTAAATCCAACAATATAGGTTTTAATTAAAAACAGATTAATTTGGTTTAGACAGCATTACACACCAGACTAACATATCCTTCACACAGCAATCAAAGAAAATAAAATAGTCAGGTTTAGCTATATAAAATTCCATCATCTGTGGGATTTCTATTGAGAGTATTAAGCAAGTTCTAACAGTATATTTTAATGTTTCCTTACAATACGCTTAGCGATACATTTCGTCCAAATACTATTGCAACCCCAAAGTCTAAGAAGATAATTTATTCTAATTCTAATGCATGAGAATTGAATATACTTGGTTAAAGCCGGAACAATTTTCTACAGCGAATTCGTGACGGATTTTGTACTTTCCTTTAATATACCCCCAAATACTGTTATCAAGACACTAAACCTATTATCTCAACTAGCTTGGTAATTTTTCGGCTAAATAATTCATTCGGTTCAACCCCAAAGCCCATTTTTCCTAAGCAGATAGCAAAAACTCTTTTACTTTTTTTATGGTATTCGGGGAACAAGAACATATTTTCTGTATTTCTCTAGAAGAGAAGCCTTTTTTAAGACATTTTTGAATATCATCATGCTTCTTTAAAAAGTTTGTAGCAGACTCAAAAGATCCAACTCTTCTTCCTGTTGCTAAACCCATTGCCTTTCTAGATCTTATACCTGATTTAATTCTGTAAGAGAGTTGTTCGCTTTCAAGTCGGGCTAGATCGGCCATGATGGTTACGATCAACTTGGTAAACATCTCACTGGATGAGTCTTGTGAATTAATGGTAGTCCCCAAGTTATGAATATATATAAGGATTTGTTTTTTCTTTAGCTCGTCAATGAGGTTTAGAACTTCATTTGTATTTCTGCCTAATCTTGAAATTTCAGAAACCATCATACATCTAATGTCCATTTCCTGGAGGAAATTCAAAGCCCTCTGTAATTCTACCCTTTGATCAATAGATTTAGAAAAGCCGGAAATTTTTTCCGAGAAAACTTTTTCAATTTCAAAATTGGGAATTGACTTCATATCATCAATTTGCCTATTCGTTGATTGATCTTTTGTTGAAACCCTACTATAAATTATTGCCTTCATGTTATTATAAAAACAGTTGCTAGAATAATCACTAATATATCAATATTAAATTCCCAACTATAGACAGGAAGGTCTTTAGGATAACAAGGTTTTTATGATAACGATTTTAACATTTTTTTCATAAATTCCTATAACGGAAAAATAATCTAAATTCAACTATACCAAAAAGAGTTTATTAAATGATTAAAACTCATGACGACAATTAATATTCTAAAAGAGAGTGAAAAAAAGGCATTTAATAATATTGGCGACTTTTCAGATGAAGAGAGAAAAGAGCTTTTCAAAGTATATTATTTAGATGAAGAAACTTATTTTAGGAAAGACCACACCAAATTGTTCTTCACTCTTTTACGAGGATATTTTTTAGCCCATGGGAAATTCTTTCAACCCCATCAATTTCGCCAGATAGATATCGATTACTTATGTAAAGAATTTGAATTATCACCAGATTCAATACATATAAAAAATTATAAAGAATCAACTTTCCGATCCCATCAAAAAACAATACTGAAACATTGCAATTTCATTCCTTTTACAGAATTCGCAGAAAAATTCCAAGAGGAATCTGACGCATTGGTAAGAACATCTCTTAAACCTAATCAGATTTTTTATGCTCTTCTAAGAATTTTGAGAGAAAGGAAAATCGAAATCCCATCCTATACAGTTTTTGCGGAAGCAATAACAAACTCTCTAAACAAATTTGAAAACTTTTTAACCGATAAAATAAATGAACTTCTGCCCGATTATAAGAAGGAAATTTTAAATGATTTGATAAAATTACCTGCCGATTTGGAGGAGGAAGTATCTTCAAAGAATCCTTACCTACTAACCAAACTTAAAAAACCTATCCAATCTACCACTACTAAGAGAATCAAAGAAAGTTTGGATGATTTCGCAATTATAGAACAACTTCATACTGACTTTGCTCCAATTGTCGAAAATCTTGATTTATCGGACGATCTTTTAAATTATTATGCGGTATGGTTGATAAAATTACAACACATCCGATTTGAGGAAATTTCTACGGAATCAAAAAAACACCTCTTTTTACTTGCATTTATAGTCTATCAATACCGGATTAGGCAGGATTTATTTGTTGACAGTTTTTTGCAAAGCATCCAGAAATATCAAAGCGATACAGAAAAATCCATTTCCATGGATTTTTTAAGTCAGCGTCCAACGCAATTAGCTAATGTACAAAAGGTTAAAAAACTTATTTATACAAGTAAGGAACAGCTTGATAAGGTAAAAGAAATCCTTAATACTTATCACATAAATGATTCTGAAAAAGTTAGGAGAATGCATGAGGTATTAATTGAGACCGATGGAAAGCCATTTCATGATCAGATTATAGAAGCATTAAATCAAATTGAAACTTCAGTCGCAAGCTTAAAGGATCAAATGTATTACCAACAATTGATTTCGGGCCACAAAAAACTAACTAAAAAGGTCGGAGGTATACTTCAAATTTTAAATTTCAACACATTGACTTCTGACAAAAAAATGATGGAAGCAATTGAGTTTTATCAAAAAAGAAAAGGGAAAATCAATGAGAAATCGCCTACCGCTTTCATTAAGAAGAATGAATTAAAATGGGTTTTATCAGAGGATAATGGGTTTGATTACGCAGCATATAAAGTTATTTTATTTAGAGAGGTCGCAAATAACATTAAATCTGGCTCATTAAATTTAAGTTTTTCAGATAGATATAGATCTGTAGAAGAATATATGATATCTGCCCCAAGGTGGACGGAAGAAAAAGATTTCTTATTAAAAAGGGCAAACCTGGAATCATTGGTAAATGGAAATAAATTTATTGATGAACGAAAACATGAGATGCATGAACAATATCAGAAAACAAATACTAATGCCCTTGACAACAAATATCTCAAATTTACTACTGAAGGAAAACCTATTGCATCTACACCTAAAATAGAAAAAAATGAAATTGATTCACTCATTGAACTTTTAAGTGATGGAAATTTTTTACCCCTAACCAAGATACTTTCTGATGTTAAATTTTCTTCCGATTATCTTTCGTCATTTATCCACTTCAGTAGAAAGGGTAGTAAAGGGAGTGCACCTGAGGAAATCTTTTATGCAGCAATAATTGCCCTGGGTTGCAACATCGGTATTCGAAAAATGGGTAAAATCTCTAAAGGAGTTGGCCCGGAAAGGCTAGAATATGCAGTCAAGTGGTTCTTTACTAAAGAAAACTTAGATGAAGCAAACGCCTTGATTATTTCCAAGACAAATGAATTAGTGTTACCAGAAATATATAAGAAAAGGGACGGTACCCTCCACACATCAAGTGACGGTCAAAAGTTCGATGTAATTGTCCCATCGTTACATGCAAGCCATTCCTTCAAATACTTTGGGTCGGGTAAAGGAGTTACCGCCTACAGTTTTATAGATGAATATAATAGAATGTTCTATAACACGGTACTAAGTGCTTCAGAACGGGAAGCTGCATACGTTATTGATGGATTAATGCATAATGAAGAGATTGAGAGCTCCATTCATTCCACTGATACGCATGGTTTTAGTGAAATAGTTTTTGCAGTAAGCAATTGTTTGGGGATATTTTTTTCACCTCGGATTAAAAATTATAAAGATCAAATCATATATACTTTCAAAGAAAACCCCAGAAAAAATTATGAATCTGAAAGCTATCAAATACTACCCTCCCCGAGCCAATACATTGACATCAATCTTTTAAGTGAACAGTGGGATAATATTCTAAGATTATTGGTATCAATAAAACTAAGAGAAACCACCGCTTCAAAATTATTTGCCCGTTTAAGTTCATATTCCAAAATGCATCCACTATACAGAGCCCTGAAAGAATTAGGGAGGGTATATAAGACTATTTTTGTTCTTAGGTACTTGGATGAGTTGCCTCTAAGGCAGAATACCGAGAAAATGCTTAATAGAATTGAACAATCTCATCAATTTGCCAAGGCTGTATTTTTCGGAAATAGCCAGGAGTTTAAACAAGATACTAAAGAAGAGCAAGAAATTGCGGTAGGTGCCAGACATTTAATTCAAAATTCGATAGTACTTTGGAATTACTTGAAAATTTCCCAAGTACTAGCGAATACTGAAGATGAAGAAACATTTAAATCAATTTTGGAATCTGTTAAAAACAGCTCTGTTATGACCTGGCAGCACATAAATATGCACGGCGAATATGATTTTGAACAAGTTCAAAAGGAAGGTTCTTTCTTCGATATGACTAAAATTGACTCTTTGCAATTATAATGTTGTAAAATTTAATATATTGATTTTCAACTTATTGCGGTTTAGCCCTAAATCTCCTTTTAAGGCCTATCTGGCTTATAATTGGTTGGAAACGCAGATCGTCATTCATCATCCGGGCTCATACGAAATTTATTTTTGTTTTGAAATAAACCATCCATAAAAAACGCCTTATAATCTGCTGTTTGATTGGATTTTATCTCTGAAATAAGGTTAGCAAGCATGAGAATGACATGTTTTAAAGGGCTAAATTAGTTATTAGCTTTACTAACAAACATGGCCAAGCACTAAAAATTGAGGATAGGTGAAAGTTTACTTTATTTTATAAGACACATCAGCCCGCATAGGGTATTTTTTGTCTTCAATTAATCCGATTATTTCGATTCGGCTACCAACTTTCTGTTCGATTGCGGCTTGATAATGGGTAAAAATTGCATCTTTTTTATCTTGTCGATCTAAATCGTTTTTGAATGTTAACAG
>Ga0326733_1000190_pt1 | contig 19990 bp, 21 predicted proteins | sample 14_GP2_308_FD_207946 | JGI IMG/M metagenome (GOLD analysis project Ga0326733, IMG submission 207946) | Glacier ice microbial communities from Ngari, Tibet, China - 14_GP2_30.8 | ecosystem: Environmental > Aquatic > Freshwater > Ice > Glacier | place: China: Ngari, Tibet | collected 2018-07-17 | reverse complement strand
TTCTTGGAGTGCACGATCTCCTCACCGGTGTTGAAGATCAAGAAGTTGCCCGTGCCGTAGGTGTTCTTCGACTCGCCCGTGTCAAAGGCCGCCTGCCCGAACGTCGCCGCCTGCTGGTCGCCCAGGATCCCGGCAACCGGAACCTCACGCAACAGGCTCGACGTGTGCACTGTGCCGTAGATCTCGGATGAGCTCTTGATCTCTGGCAGCATCGAGCGTGGCACATTGAAGGCCTCGAGAATCTTGTCGTCCCAGCTGAGGGTCTCGAGGTCCATGAACATGGTGCGGCTCGCGTTGGTCACATCGGTGATGTGCACTCCGCCGTCCACGCCTCCCGTGAGGTTCCAGACGACCCAGGAGTCGGTGGTGCCGAACAGGAGGTCTCCGGCGTCGGCCTTCGCCCGGGCGCCCTCGACGTTCTCGAGGATCCAGACGATCTTCGTTCCGGAGAAGTAGGTGGCGAGGGGAAGCCCGACCTGCTGCTTGAACCGCTCGACGCCGCCGTCGGCGGCGAGGCGGTCGACGATGGGCTGGGTGCGGGTGTCCTGCCAGACGATCGCGTTGTAGACCGGCTTTCCCGTCGTCTTGTCCCAGACGACCGCGGTCTCGCGCTGGTTGGTGATGCCGACGCCCTTGATGTTGTGGCGGGTGATGTTGGCCTTCGAGAGCGCCTGTCCGATCACCTCGCGGGTGTTGTTCCAGATCTCCATCGGGTCGTGCTCGACCCAGCCCGCCTGGGGGAAGATCTGCGCGTGCTCGAGCTGGCCGCTCGAGACGATCGATCCGGAGTGGTCGAAGATGATGGCGCGGGAGCTGGTCGTTCCCTGGTCGATCGACAGGATGTAGTCGGTCATGAAAAATTGTCTCCTCAGTGAGTGTTGACGGGGTGATGGCAGCGAAGCGGGCTGGTCCGCGAGGCGGCCAGCCCGGTTTCGGGGTTATGTGAGAATCGGCATGAGCGGGTTGGCCGCGAAGCCCGCGAGCACACCGCCGATGACGGGGCCGACGACGGGAACCCACGAGTAGGCCCAGTCGCTCGACCCCTTGCCCTTGATCGGCAGGATGAAGTGCGCGATGCGCGGGCCGAGGTCACGAGCGGGGTTGATCGCGTAGCCGGTGGGGCCACCGAGGGAGACGCCGATGCCGACGACGAGCAGTGCGACCGGCAGCGGGCCGAGGGCACCGAGACCGGCGGTCTCGCCCTGGCGGCCGAAGGCGATCACGACGAACACCAGCACGAAGGTGCCGACGATCTCCGTCACGAGGTTCCAGCCATAGGAGCGGATGGCCGGGCCGGTCGAGAACACGCCCAGTTTGTTGGCGGCCTCCGGCTCGTCGTCGAAGTGCTGCCGGTAGGCCAGCCAGGTGATGATGGCACCGATGATAGCGCCGACGAACTGGCCGGCGATGTAGGTCAACACCGAGACCACGTTGACCGGCACACCGGAGCCGAACTCTGTCGCGCCGTTGGCCACCAGCCCGAGCGTCACGGCCGGGTTGATGTGCGCGCCGGAGTTGTAGGCGACCATCACACCGGCGAAGACCGCGAAGCCCCAGCCGAAGGTGACCATCAGGAATCCACCGTTGAATCCCTTGTTTTTTGCTAGCGCGACGTTGGCGACGACGCCACAGCCGAGGAGCACAAGCATTGCTGTGCCGATGAGTTCAGAGAGAAAAACGATGCCGAGGTTGTCCATGTTGCCCTTCCCTAGAGAGCACCGCGGCGAGCGACCCTGTGGGGCAACCGACGGTGGTTGAAGAACACAATAACCCGTGACTGAGGCTCAGGTCAGCAAAAAGTTTCCCTGTGAGTGTCGCTGTCGCCGAACGCCCTCGAGTAGTAGGTTGAGCCGGAACGTGTCATTCCGAGCGCATCTCAGAGCGCCCGGTTCCCGCTATAGCCCGAAGGGAAATTCAATGAAGAAGCTCATTAACGACCCGCAGCACGTCGTGAACGAGGCCATCGCGGGGGTGGCAGCAGCACACGCCGACATCCTCACCGTCTCCTACGACCCGAACTACATTGTTCGCAAGGACGCTCCGGTCTCGGGCAAGGTCGCCATTGTCAGCGGGGGAGGGAGCGGCCACGAGCCCCTGCACGGCGGCTTCGTCGGCTTCGGGATGCTCGACGCCGCAGTTCCCGGCCCGGTGTTCACCTCACCGACGCCCGATCCGATCCTCGCCGCGACGAAGGCCGTCGACGGGGGAGCGGGAGTTCTGCACATCGTCAAGAACTACACCGGAGACGTGCTGAACTTCGAGACCGCCGCGGAGCTCGCCGAGGCCGATGGCATCAGCGTGCGCAGCGTCGTCATCAACGACGACGTCGCCGTCAAGGACTCCCTGTACACCGCCGGTCGTCGCGGCGTCGCCGGCACGGTGCTCGTCGAGAAGCTCGCCGGTGCCGCGGCGCAGCGTGGCGACGACCTCGAGGCCGTCGCGGCAATCGCCGAGAGAGTGAACGCCCAGGTGCGCTCGATGGGTGTCGCGCTCTCCCCGTGCATTGTGCCGCACGCGGGTGAGCCGAGCTTCGAACTCGCCGACGATGAGATCGAGATCGGCATCGGCATCCACGGGGAACCCGGCCGGGAACGCATCAAGCTCGAGCCGGCCGACAGCATTGTCGACCGCATCCTGGGCTACATCGTCGAGGACATCCCCTTCGTGTCCGGCGACAAGGTGCTGCTCTTCGTCAACGGCATGGGCGGCACCCCGCTGGTGGAGTTGTACATCGCCTTCCGGCGCGCGGCCGAGTCGCTGGCCGAACAGGGCATCGAGGTGACCCGCACCCTGGTGGGCAACTACGTCACCTCACTCGAGATGCAGGGTTTCTCGATCACCCTGCTGAGGCTCGACGACGAGATGACCGAACTGTGGGACGCGCCGGTGCACACCTCCGCGCTGCGCTGGGGACGGTAGAGACCGGATGCCATTGACGAGCGAGTGGGCCAGGGCGTGGGTCATCGAGAGCGCCAGGGTCATCGCCGAGAACAGGGTCGAACTCACGGCCCTCGACCGGCCCATCGGCGACGGTGACCATGGCGAGAACATGAACAGGGGTTTCGCCGCGGTCATGCTCAAGATCGACGATGTCATCGACGGCACCCCCGCGGACGTCTTCAAGCTCGTGGCGATGACCCTCATCTCGACGGTCGGCGGGGCCGCCGGTCCGCTCTACGGCACCGGCTATCTCAAGGCCGCCGGCGCCGTCGCGGGCCGGGACGAGCTCGACGGCGAGGCGATCGTCGCGATGTACCGGGCCGCACGGGATGGCGTCGTGCTTCGCGGCAAGGCCGAAGTCGGCGAGAAGACGATGATCGACGCGTGGACCCCCGCGGTGAACGCCGCTGCCGACGCACACGCGGCCGGCAAGTCCGAGCGGGAGATCCTCCTGGCCGCGGCGGAGGCGGCCGAGAACGGCGCGGTGGCGACGGAGCCGCTCATCGCACGCAAGGGTCGCGCGAGCTACCTCGGCGAGCGTGCCATCGGGCACCGGGACCCGGGCGCGCAGTCCAGCGCCCTCTTGCTGCGGGCAGCAGCGGACGTGGCCGACGCGTGAGCGTCGGACTCGTCATCGTCTCGCACAGCGACAAGATCGCCGTCGGAATCGGTGAACTCGCCGTGCAGATGGCACCGACGACACGGGTCGTGCCCGCGGGCGGCCTCGATGACGGGGCGATCGGCACGAGCTTCGAGAAGATCACCCGGGCCATTGCCGAGGCCGACGCCGGTGCCGGGGTGGTGCTGCTCTGCGACCTCGGATCGGCGATCCTCACTGCGGAGACGGCCCTCGATTTTCTCGCTGACGACCAGCGCCAACGCGTCGTCATCGCCGACGCGCCCATCGTCGAGGGTGCCGTCGCCGCTGCCGTTGCGGCCGAGACCGGTGGGGATCTCGCGGACGTCGTGACCGCCGCCGAGTCGGCCAACCGGCCGGGCGGGGAGGCGCAGGAGGCGCCGGCGCAGACGAACGAGGGCGCGTCGTCCGAGGCGTTGACGGCTCGCACAACCCTCGTCAACAAGGACGGACTGCACGCCCGTCCGGCCGCGGACTTCGTGAAGCGCGCGAGCGACTTCGAGGCGGCGGTGACCGTCAACGGAGTCAACGCGAAGAGCCTCCTGCGCATCATGTCGCTGGGCCTCGGAGTCGGCAGCGAGCTCACCCTGTCCGCCTCGGGGCCGGATGCGCAGGACGCGCTCGATGCGCTGGTCGAACTCATCGGATCGGGGTTCGGCGAGGCCTAGCGCGAGCGGTGCCCGGACGCCACACGGGCATCCGGGCACCGTCTAACGTCGACTCACAGCCTCTGCATGATGTAGAGGAAATTGCCCTCCGAGTCCCTGAACCACGCCGCCTTGGCGTCGTTCATTGTCGCGACACCGTTGGTCGTGGTCATGCCCGGAATCTCGAAATCCTCGAACACCACGCCGCGTTCGCGCAGTCGCGTCATCTCGGCGTCGAGATCGTCGGTCAGCCGGCCCATCTGGGTGTTCTTGGCGGTGCCGGCGTTCTCCGTCTCGTAGATCTCGAAGAAGCTGGTCGGCGAGGGGCGGTAGACAAGTGTGCCTGCGACCTCCTCGTCCGGATCCAGGTCGAGGGTGTGGTGGTAGTAGGTCCGTGCCCGCGCCAGGTCGGCGGCGGGGAGCACGGGGTGCAGATCCTTCAGCATTGAAATCGTCCACCGTTGTGAGTGGGGGTGTGCCTTTTCGCGAAAGGGAGGCCGCCGCCGAGTCCCGCGCCTGATCGGGGCGGCTCTGCTTTCGCCGGTCGGGAATCCGGGCCGTCCTGCGCGCGTCACGGGCATCCGGATGCCCTCGTCCATCGATACGGTCGATCGACCCGGTCGATCGACCCGGTCGGTGGGCGGTGAGGGTCTGTTTTCTGGCATAAATTCTACTCCCCAGCGCGCTCGCGGGGGAGGGGAGGGCCTTGCGCGTCGGCGGATCCAGAGATCTTCGCGCCCAGCCGGGTGACCTCCTTAGTCAGCTGGCCGAGCTCCGTTGTGGGATTCGCGCGACCCGGCCGTCCGGCGTCCTCATCGTGCGCCGTCCCTCGCTCGAAGAGCCACGAGGCGACCGAGCTGGCGCCGGTCGAGGGCAGGGCGATCCCGCAGACCATGAGACCGGTCGCGATCGTGCGGCCGAGCACCGTGACCGGGGTGAGGTCGCCGTAGCCGACGGTGGTGATCGTGACCATCGCCCAAGACGACGCGCTCCCGCAGCTTCGCCACGGCGCGGTGGACGACGGCGAGGATGGCGATGAACTACAGAAGCCGGAGCGGTGCGAGTGCGGGGAGCAATACGATCAGGAACTCGTGAAGGTGGGTAATGAAGTACCTCCCGCGGCGCGGCGCGAGCACGAGATTGACCGTGAAGTCGACCGCGAACATCGCCCAAACGATCCCCATGACCACGAGCGTCACGGTGCCGTATGGCTGGTCGAGGTCCGCAATCACGCGCCAGCTGTAGGAGGCGACGAAGCCGATCCCGGCGATCGTGACTGGCAGCTTGGTCAGCTGGCGCCACCGAGTCTGGTCCATGCGCAGAATCCGGTGGCCTTGGCGGCCGAGGGGCAGGGCCGTCAGGCCTGTGCCGCGGCCGGATGCTCGGTGCGCGAGAACTCCCGAATGGCAAGCCACGCGGCTGCCCCGGCGACGATCGCCAGAGTGAGCGCTGCACCGCCGAGCCCCACCAGGGCACCGACGAGCCCCGCGAGAGGATAAGTGAGAATAAAACAGGCATGGGAGAGGGAGAACTGCGCCGCGAAGACGGCCGGCCGGGTGGCGTCGCTGGAGGCGCGGCGGAGGAGTCGGGCCGACGGGGTCAGGATGAGCGACGTCGCCGCCCCGAGCAGGAACCAGACGCCGAGGGCGGCGGCCCAGATTGCGGGGGAATCGGGGGAGCCAGGGGAGCCGGACACGGCGGCGACAACCGCGGCCAGGACAAGTCCAGCGGGGAGCAGGGCGCTGCCGAACAGCATGACGCGGCGGTCGAGGAATCGCTCGACCAGCCGCGGGGCCGCGACCGCGACGATCATCGAGCCCAGCCCGTAGCAGGCCAGGGCGATCGCCACGTCGACGGCGGGGCGGTCGAGCCGGCCCTGCACGAGCACGACCGTGTTGACCAGCACCATCGCCGTCGCCGCGGCCACGCCGAGATTCAAAGCGGCGAGGGCGCGCAGCTCCGGCGTGCGCCGGAACACGCCGGTGCCGCCGGTCAGTCGCTCGATGAACGGTGTCGTGGGGCGCGGCGTCGCGCCGGGCAGTGTCGCGGCGAGGACGAGGGCGGCCGAGCCAACGAACCCGAGCGCGGTGCCGAGGAAGAGAGTGTGGTAACCGATCACCGTGAGCAGCGCCGCCGCGATCACCGGGCTCAGCAGTGCCTCGAGGTCGTAGGCGAGCCGGGAGAGCGACAGTGCCCTAGTGTACTGGGCCTCGTCGGGCAGCACCTCGGGGATGAGGGCCTGGAACGCCGGCGTGAAGGTCGCGGAGGCGGCCTGCAACACGAAGATCAGCACGAAGATCTGCCAGACCTCGGTAACAAAGGGGAGCGAGACGGCGACGGCGGCGCGCACGCCGTCCGCGGAGACCAGGAGGAGCTTGCGGGGGAGGTGGCTCGTGATCGCGGCGCTGAGCGGGGCAACGCCCACGTAGGCGACCATCTTGATTGTGAGCGCTGTTCCGAGCACAATGCCGGCGTTGCCGCCGGCGAGGTCGAAGGCGAGCAGGCCTAGTGCGACCGTGAGCAGGCCGGTGCCGATGAGCGCGATGACCTGCGCGCCGAACAGCTTGCCGTACACCGGGTTCGCGAGGATGTCACGCATACGAACCATCTAAGCCGAGAATGGCCCCCGGCATCGCCACACGGCCCCGGCCGCGCGCCCGTGGCGCGCGATCGGAGCCCTGCCGTGAGGTCAGTTCCGACCGGGCGCGCGGAGCGAGGGGCTCCCCGTGGTCTTGCTATTGACATAATGTGCATTATCAGCGCATTCCTGCACACGCCGATCGGGGTCGGACCGGCGGTGGACAGATCGGTTCAGGCGTCGGCGAGGAACGTAGTGACCGCCTCGACCGCGAGCGCGTGATCGTCGAGCTGCGGCAGGCCGGAGACAGTGATCGTCCCGACGACGCCGACCCCGGCGACCGTGATCGGAAAACATCCGCCGTGTCCGGCATAGCGCAGCGGATCGATCCACGGCGCCTCCTCGAATGTGTTCCCGGCGAGCTTCGCGCGCTGGCCGGCGAGCAGCGAGCTGACGCCGAATTCCCGCACGGTGCGTGTCTTCCTGGCGATCCACGCGTCGTTGTGGGCCGAGGTTCCCGGCAGCGCCGCGTGGAACAGCTGCTGCTCGCCGCGCGTGATGTCGACCGTCACGGCCAGCATCCGCTCGCGCGCGAGTTCCACGAGGATCGAGCCGAGCGCCCACGCGTCGTCGTTGCTGAAGCTGTGGAACACGAGGGTGCGCTCCTGCGCCTCGATGCTGGCGATCAAAGCCTGGATATCACTCGTCACGACGGTCCTTTTCTGGGAGTTTCCTGAATGTAATCTGGCGGGCGACGAGATCGGCGAGGTTGACCGGGTCGATCGGCTCGGTGCTGTCGCGGAGCTCGTCGATGCTCCACCAGCGGTGTTCGAGCACGTCGACGTGCTCCTCGGCGGTCCAGTTCTCGTTCGACGGCGTGAAGGTGTCGCTGTGCAGCAGGTAGTACTCGGCGTGGCCGGTGTCGTGGTCTCCCCCGGCGTAGTCGACCTCGAAGTCGAGCGTCCAGATCGGCTCGCCGAGGTCGTCGACGATGCGTCCGGTCTCCTCGAACAGCTCGCGGCAGGCGGCGTCGTGGTGGGACTCCCCCGGGTCGACTCCGCCGCCGGGGGTGATCCAGCGGGTCGCCTGGGCGGGCACGGACCCCGTGGTGAGGAACAGCAGCACGCGGTCGTCGTCGTCGATGACGAGGATGCGGGAGGTGAGCCGGTGGCGCAGCGTCATGGGGTCACTCCTCGTCCGGCACGAGTGCCTCGGGCACGATGTAGTTGCGCTCGGTCGGAAGGTAGCGCGCCCACCAGTCGAGGATCGCCCTGAAGCGCTGCACGCGGTGCCTGGGCCGTCCGGAGCGCGTGAGCTCGTGGTTCTCCCCTGGGAAGACGAGGAGCTCGGTCGGCACCCCGTTGCGGGCGAGGGCGGCGTAGTACCGCTCCCCCTGCGCGAGCGGGCAGCGCAGGTCGTCCGCGGAGTGCACGACGAGCGTGGGGGTCGAAACGCGGCCGGCCACGGCCTGCGGGCTCTGCGCGGCCAGCAGCTCGGGGTCGATTCCGGCGTACTCGTCGGTGAAGAAGCTGCCGATGTCGGAGGTGCCGACGAACTGCTCGGGGTCGAGGTAGCCCCGCTCGACGATCGCGGCGGCGAACCGGTGGTCGTGAGCGATTGCCCACGCCGTTAGGTAGCCGCCGTAGGAGCCGCCCATGATGCCGACACGGGTGCCGTCGAGCAGCGGCCGGCGGGCGATCGCCCCCTCGAGAAAGTCGAGCACGTCGGTGAGATCGACTGTGCCCATCCGCTGGCGAATCGCTCGCGCGTGCTTCTCGCCGTACCCTGCGGCGCCGCGCGGGTTGCACATGACCACGGCGTACCCGGCCGCGACGTAGACCTGCGCCTCGTCGAAGAACGACACGCCGTACTGCGCGAACGGACCGCCGTGGATGTTGAGCAGCACCGGGTGCGGGCCGTCCCCCTCGGGTTCGAGCACCCAGCCGTGCACGGTGTGTCCGTCGCGGGCGGCGAGCGTGAACTCGATGGCCGGTGCGATGCCGCGCTCCGCGAGAGCGGCCGAGAAGTCGGTGAGCTGGCGCATCCGCCCGTCCTCCACGATGCCGAGCTCGCCCTCGCTGCGCGGCGAGGTGAAGCTCGTGATGATCGTGTCGCCGACCGCGTCGTGCCCGGTGACGGCGATGTCGCCGCCCACCGCGATACTGACGCCGCCGTCGGCGCCGATGCGCAGCAGCTCGACGCGCCCGCGGGCGCGATTCTGCACGAGAACTCCCCCGTCGGCGACCGTGATGTGGCTGCCCACCTCGCCGAGGTCGTGGATGGCCGGATCGGTGAGCCTGCGTGCGGGGAGCCCGGCGGCCCCGCCGAGGGCCCAGAGAGAGGTGCCGCGGCCGACGAAGTCCCGCCGGCTCGCGCCGAGTTCGGTGCCGAGGGCGTAGACGGTGCCGTCCGGCGCCCACTCGATCGAGCCGATGCCGAGCGCGACGTCGGACGCGGTCAGCTGCTGCGGCTCACCGGCATCCTGCCCCAGCGCGAGGGCGAAGACGTCGGTGGCGAGGTCTCCGTCGCGGGAGTCGTGCCGCGCGGCGACGACCGCGATCGTGTTGCCGTCGGGCGAGAACGCGATCGGGCCGTGCTCGAACGGTCCGGTCGTGAGCTGGCGCGCAGCGGGGTATCCGGCCTCGGTCGACTGTTTGTCGGGCGACGGCGCCGAGCGGTAGCCCGGCTCCGCGGTCGGGTCGGGCGCGTCGACGATGAACACGTGGGCATACCTGTCGGTCGTGTAGCCGATGCCGTTAGAACGGTAGCGGAGGGTCGTGAATCGGCGCGGCGGCTCGGCGGCCGCGCCGAGGTCGTCGACCGTGCCGTAGCGGCCGTGCTCCGGCACGCGCGCGGTGAAGGCGAGCCGCGTGGAGTCGGGCGACCACCGGTACGACCCGATTCCGAGCTTCTGGTCGGAGACCCGCACGCTTTCGCCGCCCGTGGCCGACACGACGTGCAGCTGGGCGGGCCCCTCGCCCGTGTCGCGCACAAAGGCGAGCAGCCGCCCGTCGGGTGAGAACTGCGGGGCGCTGTCGAGCCGGCCGCGGGTCAGCCGCGTCGGCGCGAAGCCGGATGCCAGCGGTACAGCCCAGAGCTGACCGACGTAGGCGTCGGCGTCGAGGTCGGGATGCGAGACCGCCACGACGGCGCGGGAGCCGTCGGGGTGCACGGTCGGGCGGGAGACGGCGGTGAGGAGTGACACATCGTTGGCTATCATCACTGCCATCGTACGGACCTCACCGACAGCCCGTGCCGATCAGGCCCCGGTGAAGTCCGAGATGTCGCCAACGTAGCGGGTGTTGTTCTCCGGCACCGGCTCGACGACGGCCAGGGCGATCTCGGCAGCGAACTCGCCGACGTTGTACAGCCGGCCGGCGGCATCCTTCCGCGCGCTGATCGCGCCCGGGTTTGCCCGCTCGAGCAGCGTCGCGGTGATGGTCCCCTCGATCATGTCGCCGGACACGACGACGAAACCGATCCCGGCAGCCGTGAGCTCCGGGATCGTGGCGCGCAACGCATCCTCGCCGGCACGCTTGCTCAGCGCCACCGGCAGGTACTCGGGCATCGTCTCGGCGGTCTCAACGAAGTGCGCCTGGTGGCTCGTGACGAACACGACGCGGGAGCCCGGGGCGAGGAGAGGGAGCGCCGCGGTCAGCAGGTTGACCTGCGCGTCGCGGTTGAGGCGCATCGCATAGTCCTCTGCCATGCCCGACTCCATGCCCCCGGAGGCGTTCATGACAAGAATGTCGAGCCCGCCCCACTCGCGGGCGACGGTGTCGAATAGCGCGGAGACAGAGGCCTCGTCGGTCAGGTCGGCGCCGATCGCGATCGCCTCGCCCCCGGATGCCTCGATCGCGGCGACGAGCTTGCCCGCCCGCGCCTCCTTGTTGCGGTAGTTGACGACGACTTTGGCTCCGGCGCCCGCGAGGTAGCCGACGGTCTCGGCTCCGATGCCGCGCGACGAGCCGGTGACGAGGGCGCGGGCTCCGGAGAGGGATTCGGGCGCAAGGGGGTTCAGTGGGGTGCTCACGGCATCAGACACTACCAAGCATGGGGTCCGCCGCGCAGATGCGAGGTAATGGTAGTTTCAAGCTTGAGCGCACAGACAGGAGGTGCCGGCGATGGTGGATCTGAGGGACTACCTGTGGATCATCTGGCTCGTCTTCATCTTCGTCTGCGTCATCATCGAGCTTCTGACGCTCGAGTTCACCTTCCTGATGGTCGCCGCCGGCAGTCTCGGCGGGCTGGGCGCCAACCTCCTCGGCGCCGACTGGTGGGTGCAGATCCTCGTCGCCTCCCTGCTGTCGGTGCTGCTCATCCTCACCATCCGCCCGCTGCTGCTCAGGGTCATGCACCGCGGTGCCGATCTCACGCCGAGCAACGTCGAGGCGCTCCTGGGCCTCGGGGGCCGCGTGCTCGAGACTGTCGGCGAGGACGGCGGCCTCGTCAAGCTCGCCAACGGTGAGACGTGGACGGCCCGCCTCGACACCGTCGCCCGCAACCTCGTCCTCGGCCAGGGCGACAAGGTCACCGTGACCGCCATCGAGGGATCGACCGCTGTGGTCATCCCCTCCGAAAGGAATACACCGTAATGTTCGGATCCGGTTTCATCGCGCAGCTGTTCATCGCCGCACTCCTCATCGTCTTCGGCGTGTTCGTGGTCGTGACGCTGATCCGCGCGATCCGCATCATCCCGCAGGCGAACGCGGGCGTCGTCGAGCGGCTCGGCAAGTACCACAAGACGCTCATGCCCGGCCTCAACATCCTCGTCCCGTTCATCGACCGGGTGCGCCCGCTCATCGACATGCGCGAGCAGGTCGTCTCGTTCCCGCCGCAGCCGGTCATCACGGAGGACAACCTCGTCGTCTCCATCGACACGGTCGTCTACTTCCAGGTGACGGATGCCCGGGCCGCGACCTACGAGATCAACAACTACCTCGGCGCCGTCGAGCAGCTCACCACGACGACCCTCCGCAACGTCGTCGGTGGGCTCAACCTCGAGGAAGCCCTCACCAGCCGCGACAACATCAACGGCCAGCTGCGCATCGTGCTCGACGAGGCGACCGGCAAATGGGGCATCCGGGTTGGTCGGGTGGAGCTCAAGGCCATCGACCCGCCCATCTCCATCCAGGACTCGATGGAGAAGCAGATGCGCGCCGAGCGGGACAAGCGTGCCGCGATCCTCACCGCCGAGGGAACGAAGCAGGCGGCGATCCTGCAGGCCGAGGGCGCCCGCCAGGCATCCATCCTCTACGCCGAGGGCGAGGCGCAGGCCGCCGTGTTGCGCGCCAACGGTGAGGCCGAGGCGATCACGACGGTCTTCGGCGCGATCCACGCCGGCAATCCGGACGGGCCTCTGCTCGCGTACCAGTACCTGCAGACCCTCCCGAAGATCGCCGAGGGCGAGGCGAACAAGCTGTGGATCATCCCGTCCGAGCTCACCGAGGCCCTCAAGACGGTGGGCCAGGGTTTCCTCGGCGGCGCGCAGCGGGACCAGACGCCTCCGGCCCCCTAGCGTGAGCCAGTCGCCAGGGCCAGGGCCGCTGACCGGCGGCTACCTCTCCCCCGCCGCCCCGCGCGTGCTGGCCCACCGGGGCCTGGCGATTGCCGCACCCGAGAACACCCTGCTCGCTTTCGTGGCGGCGCTCGCGCACGGCGTGACCCACCTCGAGACCGACGTGCACGCGAGCAGCGACCGGGTGGCCGTGATCAGCCACGACCCCGACCTGACCCGGCTGACCGGTCGCGCCGAGAAGGTCGGCGCCCTCACCATGGCCGAGCTTGCAAAGATCGACCTCGGCGAGGGCCAGTCGTTCGTGAGCCTAGCCGAGGCGCTCGACGCCTTTCCCGAGGCGCGATTCAACATCGACATCAAGTCGGACGACGCCGTGCAGCCCGCCGCCGACGCGGTCCGGTCGACGAGATCGTCGGAGCGGGTGCTCATCACCTCGTTCAACGGCGCGCGCCGCCGAGCGGCCGTCAAGCTGCTGCCCGGGGTGGCGACCTCGGCCTCCAGCAGACAGTTCGCGTGTGCCTTCTCTGCAGCGCTGGTGGGCATCGCGCCGCTGGCGAGGTGGATGCTGCGCGACGTGCACGCCGTTCAGATCCCCGAGACGGTGCGTGGCGTTCGCATCGTCACGCCACGGATAATCCGGGTGATGCACTCGGCCGTTCGGGAGGTGCACGTCTGGACGGTCAACGACGTCGCGGACATGCACAGGTTGCTCGACCTCGGAATCGACGGTCTCGTCACGGATCGTGCCGATCTGGCCATGCAGGTGCTGCTCGAGCGCTCACGGCACTGACTCCCCCGCGCCCGATTTGAACCCGATAATTTGCTGGGAACCGGCTGGGAAACGTGAGATCGGGTATGGAAAGGGCCATCCTCGGGGTTGCTATCTGAATAGGTATCGCGAGACTAATGGGTGTCGTGAGAAAGGGGCCACACAATGGCAGATCGAAGCTTGCGGGGAATGCGACTCGGATCACAGAGTCTCCAGAGCGAAGAAGGCGTAACCTTCTCCCCGCGGATCACCAGCACATACCAAATGTCCGATGGAATGACCTTCGAGGTCACGTTCTCGGCCGACGCAGAAATCCCCCAGGTGTGGGAATCACCGAAGTCGGGCCAGGAGGGCATCCTCATCGCCGCTGACGGCAAGCCCGTCGTCATCGAGGCGACCGACCAGAAGGTGCCGCGCACCCACTGGGACATGCTTCTCGAACGGCGCACCCGCGACGAGCTCGAAGAGCTTCTCAACGAACGCCTCGGCTACCTTCGCGCCCGCAAGGGGCAGAAGGTCGGAGCCTGATCAGCACCGACTGATTAGCTGACCACTCAGATGGGCAGACGCCCCTCGTCGCGAACGCGACGGGGGGCGTTTCTCATGAGCCCCCACAGGGTAACCCGCCAGAGCGCCTCCGCGACGATGCCCGTGTGCATCTTCGAGCGCCCGTGGGTGCGTTCGACGAACGTGATCGGATGCTCGACGACGACCCCTCCCGCGCGCTCGAGCCGCCACGCGAGCTCGACCTGGAAGCAATACCCCTGCGACGACACCGAGGCGAGCCGCGCGGGCGTGAGAACGCTGGTGCGGAAGACCCGGAACCCCGATGTGAGGTCGCGGATGTCCGACGCGAGCACGAGGCGCGAGTAGGAGTTGCCGGCGCGCGAGATCGCCTGGCGCAGCCAGGGCCAATTGAGCACCCGGCCGCCTGGCACCCATCGGGAGCCGATGACGAGGTCGGCGCCGTTGCGGGCGAGGGCGATCATCGCCGGGAGCGATGAGGGGTTGTGCGACCCGTCCGCGTCGATCTCAACGACGAGGTCGTAGCCGTCGTCGATGGCCTGCTGGAATCCGGCAAGATAGGCCATACCGAGCCCCTCGCGACCGGTGCGGTGCAGCACCCGGACGCCGCTGTCGGCCAGGGCGAGACGGTCGGCGAGCTGGCCGGTGCCGTCGGGGCTGGAGTCGTCGACGATGAGCACGTGGGCGCTTCCGACCGCCTGGCGGATGCGGCCGACGATGCCCTCGAGATTCTCGATCTCGTTGTAGGTCGGCACGATGATGAGGGTGTCAGCCACGGGTGTTCCCCTCAGAGGTGCGGCGGCGCCGGGTGAGAAGGCCGGTGATGGCCAGGCCGAGGAGGGCGAGCAGCGAGACCGCGAACTCGATCCCCTGCCCGACGACCGTGGCGGGGGTCGTCGTTGTGCTGAGCGGCACGTCCTGCAGCATCGTGTCGGGGGTGAAGGTCGGAAGACGGTCGAGCGTGCTGCCGTCGGGGGCGATAATCGCCGACGTGCCGACGGTCGAGGCGTTCACGACGCTGCGCCCCGTCTCGATGGCGCGCAGACGCGCGATCGCGAGCTGCTGCACGCTCTCGTCGGTGCGCCCGAAGTCGGCGTTGTTGGTCGGCGCGATGATGATGTCGGCACCGCCAGCGATCATCTGGCGCACGAGGTTGTCGTCGACGATGTCGAAGCAGATCGCCACCCCGGCGGTCGCCGCCCCGTCGATGTCGAACACGTTGTCCCGCGTGCCGATCGAGTAATCGCGGGGAATGAGCGAGAGGAGGTCGGGTGCGAGCGGGTACCAGAAGTCCCGGTCGGGGATGTATTCGGCGAACGGCACAGGGTGCAGCTTGTCGTACTGGTCGAGGGGGCTGCTTCCCTCGCGCCAGAGCAGCAGGCTGTTGTAGATGTCGTCGCCGTCAGCGGTGATCGTGCCGACGATGAGCGCGGCCCCGGCCTGCTCGGTCACCCGGTCCAGCGCCGCGGACGACCGGGCCGAGCGCAGCGGGTCGAGGTCGGACGCGTTCTCCGGCCAGACGAGCAGGTCGATGTCCTCGCCGTAGAGGGGCTCGGTCGCGGCGAGGTGGTCGTCCAGAATCTGGCCGGGCTCGTACTCGGCGAACAGTCCGGCATCCGAGTCCCCCTGCACGGCGGCGACCCGCAAGCTGCCCGAGGCGACCACGGGAAAGGCCGGCACCGCGAGCATCACGATGAGCAGGCCGACCGGGAGGACCGAGCGGAGGATGCGGCGGGGGCCAGCGCTCGACGCGAGGGTCGACGCTGGCACCCGCTGCGCCTGCACGATGAGCGCACTGACCCAGGCGATCAGGAAGGAGAGGCCGGCGACGCCGACCCAGGCTGCGAGCTGGCCGAAGGGGCTCTCCGACTGGGAGAAGGCGAGCCTGCCCCAGGAGAACCCGCCGTAGGGCCAAGTGGTCGTGACGAGCTCGCGCAGGGTCCAGAGGCCGGCGACGATCAGCGGCAGCACGAGCAGCTGGCCGACCGGGCCAGGAAGCGCCCGGTCGCCGAAGCGCCAGGCCAGGGCGATGAGTGCGCAGCCGAGCGCGAAGAACACCGACTGCAGCCCGCCGAGGGCGAGCCAGGGGGCCGCGCCGAGATAGACGGTGATCCAGAAGATGTGGGTTCCCCAGAACACCACCCCGCCGACGAGTCCGACGAGCAGCGACGGGCCGACCCGGCGGCCGACGAGGGAGTACAAGATGAGCGGTGTGCCGACGAAGACGAGCGGCCACCAACCGACGCCGGGGAAGGCCAACGCGTTCAGCATGCCGCCGAATGCGGCGAGAACGACGGCGAGCCACAGCGGGGCGGCGCGCGCGCGGGGTGACCGCTGCGGCGGTCGGGAGGGAGCGGCGCGCGTGATCATCCTGTATAGCCTAGATCGACTTGTCTGAACGGCGCCGCCGGGTGCCGGACCGTTGCGCGACTCAGACGCTGCTGTATGCGACGATGCCGCGCCGGATCAGCTCGAGGGCCTGGCGCGCCCGGGGCCCGACCGGGGCATCCGCGACCATCGACAGTTGGTCGAGCAGGTCGATCGTCTGCTTGGTGAGCCGCACGAAGTCGCCCGCGGCCAGGTCGGTGTCCCGCAGCACGGAGTCGAGGCTCGCGCCCTGCGCCCACCGGTTCATCGCGAGCGACAGGCCGCTCGAGAGCGGGTTGCTGCCGGGCAGCTTGTTGTCGCGCTCGAGGTCGTCGAGGGTGGCCCACAGCGTCGTCGTGTTCTCCAGTGCGGGCCGGAAGGAGCCCTTGGGCAGGTAGCGCTCGCTCACCTGGCCCTCGTCGCGGCGGGGCTCGTAGATGAGTGCGGCGGCCATCGCGGCGAGGGCGGGCGGGTCGAGCTCGTTCCACAGCCCCCTCCGCAGGCACTCCGCGATCAGGAGGTCACGCTCGCCGTAGATCCGCTTCAGGATCCGGCCGCCGGCCGCGAGGTTCACGGTGCCGGTATCGTCCCGCTCGAGGTAGCCGAGGATCATCAGCACATCGGTCACGCGGTCGAAGACGCGGGCGACGGCCCCCGTGCGGGCACGGATCTGGCGGGTGAGGTCGTCGGTCTGCTTCTTCAGCCGCCACCATCTCTCGGCCCAGCGCGCATGCGCCTCCCGATCGTTGCAGCTGTGGCAGGGGTGCTGGCGCAGCCGCTTGCGCAGCGAGGTGAGCTGGTGTTGGCGCTTCTCCCGCTCGCTGCGGCTCTGCAGCTCGGCGCGCGAGTCGCCCTTGCGCTCGAGGTCGGTAAGTTCGCGCCGGATGCCGGAGTACTCGGCGAAGTCGCCGAGGTGGCAGGCCATGGCCTCGGCATAGCCGTCGAGTGACTCGCGCTGGCTGCGCACCTTGCGGGCGAGGTCGACGACGGCGCGATCGGCCTGGAACTGGGCGAATGACGACTCGAGCACCTCGCGGGTGCGGTCGCGCCCGAACTGCTCGATCAGGTTCACGGCCATGTTGTAGGTGGGCCGGAAGCTCGAGTTGAGCGGGTAGGTGCGCCGGGAGGCGAGCGAGGCGACGGCCTGCGGGTCGAGGGCGTCCTGCCACTGGATGACGCTGTGCCCCTCGACGTCGATGCCGCGTCGGCCGGCCCGCCCGGTCAGCTGGGTGTACTCCCCCGGCGTGATCGGCACGCGGGCCTCACCGTTGAACTTCTCGAGCTTCTCGAGCACGACGGTGCGGGCGGGCATGTTGATGCCGAGCGCGAGGGTCTCGGTGGCGAAAACGACCCGCACGAGCTTGCGCCGGTAAAGCTCCTCGACGACCTCCTTGAAGGCGGGCAGCATGCCGGCGTGGTGGGCGGCGACGCCCCGCTCGAGGCCCTCGAGCCACTCCCAGTAGCCGAGCACGGCGAGGTCCTCGTCGAGGAGGGTGCGGCAACGGTCCTCGACGATCGCGCGGATCTCGTCGCGCTCCCACTGCTCGGTGAGGCGCACTCCGGCCCGCAGCACCTGCGCGACGGCCTGGTCGCATCCAACCCGGCTGAAGATGAAGAAGATCGCCGGCAGCAGGTTGCGGCTCTCGAGCAGGTCGATCACGGCGGGACGGTTCATGCGGGTGTCATCCGGTCGCCCGCCCCTCGAGTGCCGGCGACCGACATCCTGCGACGGCCGGGAGCTGATCGTGCGCCCGCCGTACCTGGCCATCTGCACCAGCTCGGGGTTCACCCGGTTGGTCGCGGCGAGGCCCGACGAGTCGAACAGGTCGATGAGCTTGGTGCGCATGAGGATGTGCTGGTCGAGGGGAACCGGGCGCTCCTCCGAGACGATGACGTCGGTCTCGCCGCGCACCGCCTGCAGCCAGTCGCCGAACTCCTCCGCGTTGGACACGGTGGCGCTGAGCGACACGAGCCGCACCGGCTGCGGGAGATGGATGATGACCTCCTCCCACACGGCGCCGCGGAACCGGTCGGCGAGGTAGTGCACCTCGTCCATGATGACGAACGACAGGTCGCGCAGCAGGTCGGAGTCGGCGTAGAGCATGTTGCGCAGCACCTCGGTCGTCATGACCACGATGCGGGCGCCCGAGTTGATGTTGGTGTCTCCGGTGAGCAGCCCCACCTCGCTCGCGCCGTACTCGGCGACGAACTCCTGGAACTTCTGGTTGCTCAGGGCCTTCATCGGCGCGGTGTAGAACACCTTCGCGCGCGGCTGCTGCATGGCGAGGTACACGGCGAACTCGGCGACGATGGTCTTCCCGGCGCCCGTCGGCGCGGCGACGAGCACGCTGTTGCCGCGCTCGAGCGCGGTGCAGGCCGTCAGCTGGAACGGGTCGAGGTCGAACTTCTGCCGCGCACGGAACGCGTCGACGCGGGGGAACCCCCGGCGAGCCTTCGATGCGGCGAAGCGCTCGGCGGGAGAGAGCTGGTCGGTCATGCTGGGGAGCTGCCCAACCCCTCTGAGGCGAGAAGCTTCGCGGCGCGCCGCTCGGCGATGCGGTCGTGCCAGAAGGCTATGCCGACGGCGGCGAAGTAGAGCCCGACCATCGGGATGGCGAGCAGGAACATCGAGAACACGTCGGCGGCCGGGGTCGCGAGCGCGCAGAAGATCGTAATCATGAGGATGGCGATGCGCCAGCCCTTGAGGATCGCTTTCGCCGAGACGACCCCCATGAAGTTCAGCAACACGACGAAGACCGGGAGTACGAACGCGATCCCCACGGCGAAGACGAGCTTGAGGGCGAAGTCGACGTAGTACTTGGCGAGGAAGATCGAGGTGTCCTCCACCGGCGCGAAGCCCGCGAGCACCTCCACGATGTGCGGGAAGACGAAGAACCCGCTCGCGCAGCCGGCCAGGAACAGCGGCACCGCCGAGAAGAAGAACCCGAACGTGTACCGCTTCTCGTTGCGGGTGAGCGCCGGGGTGATGAACGCGAAGATCTGGTACAGCCACACGGGGCTCGAGATGACGAGCCCGATGTAGATGGCGATCTGCATCCGCAGGTCGAAGGCGCCCGTGATGGAGTCGTAGTTGAGGCTCGCGGCACGCTCCTCGGTCGCGGCGATCTCGAGGATCGGCGCGCGGAGGATATCGAGTGCGACGGGCGCGACGATGAACCCGATGATGCCGCCCAGCAGGATCGCGATGGCCGATCTGAACAGCCGTTTCCGGAGTTCGATCAGGTGCTCGCCGAACGACATCCGGCCCTCGTTGTTCGCGCGTGTTCGGGTGCGCGGAGCCATGGTGGCTATGGCTTCGGATGCGTCTCAGTCGAGTTCGCGGGCGGGGTGGCCTGCGAGCTGTTCTGCATCGGCTGCGCCTGAGGCGTCTCGTCGTCCTCGTCGGGGTTGCTCTTGATCTCCTTCTTGAAGATCTTCATCGATTGCCCCATGCTCTTGGCCAGCGCGGGCAACTTCGCCGAACCGAACAGAAGCAGAATGACGACAAGGATGATGATCGCGTGCCATCCGGTAAAGCCTTGAAGAATTCCCATGATTGCGTCCTCGCGTTGACTGTTTCGATTATTTTACCCCCGCGCGGGTGAGTTAGCTGCGAACCGCTGGCACCTTGAGTTGTGCCGGTCAGAGGCCGTATCGAGCGGCCCCCGCCGCGGCCCACTCGGCGACCGCGCGGCGTGCCTCCGGCGGCTCGACGACGGTGACCATGCCGGGCAGTCCGGCGACGAGGCGCATGAGCGCGTGATGGTGGGAGACCCGCACGCTCGTGCGCACGAGGTCGCGCACCGCGATGCGCCCGGCGTCGTCCGGGATGTAGTCGGCGATGAGGCTGAGCGCAGCGGGCGTGACGTCGACCGTGACGATCAGGTCGTCCGCCGAGCCCTCGAACAGCTCGTCCGGCAGTGGCACGTCGCCCGACTGGTGCTCGATGGGCCGCGCCGTGACGGCGAGCGCCGAGACGCGGTCGAGCCGGAAGATGCGCACCGCTCCG
>Ga0326733_1000189_pt1 | contig 20019 bp, 21 predicted proteins | sample 14_GP2_308_FD_207946 | JGI IMG/M metagenome (GOLD analysis project Ga0326733, IMG submission 207946) | Glacier ice microbial communities from Ngari, Tibet, China - 14_GP2_30.8 | ecosystem: Environmental > Aquatic > Freshwater > Ice > Glacier | place: China: Ngari, Tibet | collected 2018-07-17 | reverse complement strand
GTCGTCGACGGGCGATACGCGGGTCGGGAAGAACCGCAAAGTCGGTCAAAAAAGACGTCAAACTTAGAGCGCTCATGCCAGCAAAAAAGACAAAGCTAAGCGGCCCTTTTTAATGCGTTTACCCTGCGCCAGGCCCCCGTGCCCTACGCCTGGCAACGGCGCGGCCAGCCCCCGGTGGCCCTGCCCGCCGAACGCGGGGCGGGGGGCTACTCCGTGCCGGGCCTTTGGCAGGCCAAAGGCCCGGGCCAGCCCCTGCTCGCTTACGTGCTCAACGGCGCGCTCACCGCCGACCTGTTCGCGGCCGTCCTCGACGAGTTTAGCCAGCACCTCACCCGGCCCACGGTGCTCGTGCTCGATAACGCCAGCGTGCACCGCGCCGCGTGCGTGCAGGCCCGGCAGGCGACAGGGGCAGCCTGGGGGCTGCGCCTACAGTTTCTGCCCGCCTATTGCCCCGAACTCAACAAAATCGAACTGCTCTGGCACCGCTGCAAACACTACTGGTTGACCCCCGCCGATTATGAATCCGAGCAGACTTTGCTTGAACGACTGACGCAGCTGTTGCCAATGATCGGCAAAGAATATACGGTTACTTTTGCCTGACTACTTAAGCAAATTGATGACGGGTTGAAGGTAGGGGTTTGGGCGAAGACTTGGGGGGGAGTTTGGCCCTTGAGCGCCTGGTGGGGGCAGTGGTGATTGTAACAGGTGAAGTAGGCCTGCAACTGCTGGTGGAGGTGCTGGCCGTCGGTGGCCGGATTGAGGTAGACGCACTCCCATTTGACCGAGCGCCAGAGGTGCTCGATGAAAGCATTGTCCGTGGCGCGGCCGCGGCCGTCACGGCTGATGCAACAGCCCGCTTGCAGCAAGGCCTGCTCAAAGGGCGGGCTGGTAAACTGGCTACCCTGGTCGGAGTTGAAGATGAATGGAGCTGGCTGCTGCTGGAAGGCAGTGTGCAGGGCCGTGAGGCAGAAGCCCACGTCGAGCGTATTCGACAGCTCCCAACTGAGCACGTAGCGGGCGTGCCAGTCAAGCACGGCCACCAGGTAGAGGAAGCCCTGGGCCATGGGGATACAGGTGAATCCGTGCTCCACACTTCGTTGGGAGCGCTCAGCACCCGTTCGCGCAGCAGGTACGGATAGCGGGTGATGCCTTCTCCCGGCACGGACAGGCGCGATTTAGGCTAGACTGGCTCCTGGCCCATGAGGCGCACGAGCCGGCGCACACGCTTTTCGTTGACGGCGTAGCCCAGTTGGCGCAAATAGTCGCGCAGGCCCAGTACGCCCTTGAAGTTATGGCGCGTAAACTCCTCGTCGAGCAAGCGCATCAGTTCCAGATTCTGGACGCTTTCGCCGTGCGGTTGGTAGTAGTAGCTGCTGCGGGCCAGCCCCAGGGACTGGCAGCGGGCCTGCACCGAGCCTTCTGCGCGGGCCTGCACCAGCGCGCGTTGCTGGGCTATGCACATGGCGGCGGCGTTTTTTTTTAGCAGTTGGTTTTCCATCTGCAACCGGACGATGGCGGCGTAGAGCGGCTCGACATCCGGCGCGAACGCAACAGCCATGCGGGGCTAGGTGAATACTTGCGCCGCCTGCTGGCGCAACTGCGCCTTCCAGCGGCTGATTTGTTCCACGGACAACTGGTGGCGCGTGGCCAGTTCGGCCAGCGGGTGGCGTTCCATCAGGGCGGCTAACGCCACCTCTGCTTTGAACTCAGCAGTGAAGCGGCGACGAGTGCGTTTCGGGTTCATGGCGTTGACTAAGATAGCCACCATAAACTGTCCAACTTTTGGGGAGTATTACAGTTGACACAAATGGTCGAGGGCATTGCGTCCCGGTTAGCCGAGCGAGCGCGAAAGAGCTTGTGGCAGCGCGTTTACGGCAAGTAGGGTGTTAAACAACTCTCTTCCGAAAATTCTGCCTTATATAAAAGGCATCTTTTATATTTGCATTGTAAACCCTTATAATAATTGGCGTACGTAGCTGGTCAATATTATCTCTAAAATTCTGTTAATAGAAGAGATGCGTGTATTTGTAATCAATTTGGCCCGCTCAACGGAGAGACGGCAGTATATGCTGAATCAGCTCGAAAGCTTAGATATTCGGCGGTGGTCTATTGTAGGGTGAGATTGTAATTATCAATCACAATTTTAATTCGGGCGGTGTGCATGGCCAGCGACTTGCTGAACGAACAGGACTTGCGCACGAGCACGCCGCAGCGCTGGCGCAGGGAACAATTGATGGCCTCGACGATGCTGGTCTGTCCCTCGCCTTTGGGGCAGGGCCGGTGCTGCCAGCGCGGCAGGACCTTCGCGTAGGCCTTCCACTGGTCGGTAAAGAGCCAGCAGTGGCGACGGTAGTGCTCGGGGAGGGCCTGCCAGAGGCGGCGCAGGGGCGCTTCGGCCCGGCTGCCCAGCGTCCAGCCCACAATGCGCCGCCGGGCCCGTTCGATGACCAGCCAGAGCCACACCTTGCGCTTCTTGTGGCCCACAAAACTCCATAATTCATCGAGTTCGAGCACTTCCCACCGCTTGCGCTGGGCCTTGGCCGAACGCCGTGCCAGCGGGGGCGGCGAGGGGAGCGCCGCTTTTTTTATCCGTTTGGCAATCGTCATCCGGGCCACGCCCGTGAGCCGGACAATGCTGCGCTGCGAGTTGCGCTCCACCAGCAGGGCATCGACCTGGGCGTATTGCGCCGCTTTGCGGACGGCGGCCGGCACAAACAGGCCTTGGTGCCGACACGCCGTGCATTGGTACTTGGCCCGGCCGTTATTGCTGCCGTTGCGTCGAAGGTGGTCACTGCCGCATTTGGCGCAATAATGGGTCGTTTGAATCATGCTGCTCTATACGCTATTCACCCAATAATAGACCACCGCCCAAATTTGTAAGCAAAGAGGTGCAAAATGACTGATTCAACGGGTGGCGGTGGTCTAAGTGAGGATGAAATCCGTGGGAGCAATTATGGTTTATACGCGACATTTTTGCGCCAAGTGTGGCAGCGACCAAATTCGACGCAATGGGCATAGCCAGGGACACGCCCGTTATCAATGCAAAGCCTGCCGCTACCAGGCGCGCTTCGAGCCGGCTGCCGTCGCCAAAGTGAAACAGTACGCGCAGGTCGATATGCTCTTGGAAGAGCATACTTCGCAACGCATTATCGTTCGCTTAACCGGCATTTCGCGCATGACCATTGCCGGCCGCATTAAAAAAAGCAGCAGCCCTAGCGCCGGCCTTGCCGCGTCTGCAGCCCAAAAAGGAGCAGAAAAAGCGGTGGGAAGTCCTGGAATTGGATGAGATGTGGACCTTTGTAGGACGTAAAAAGCGTAAAGTCTGGCTGTGGCTGGCCGTGGAGCGGACCAGCCGCCGCATTGTGGCCTGGACCCTAGGCAATCGGGGAGAAGCGTCCGCCCGTCGCCTCTGGCAACTGCTGCCCAGGCGCTACCGACAGCATTGCTGGTACTTCACTGACGAGTGGAAAGCTTACGTCTCCGTGCTGCTACCCGCTCAGCATCGGCGCTGTCCCAAAGGCCGTGGGGGAACCAGTATTGTGGAAGCTATCAACTGTTCTTTACGCCACCGCAGTGGTGTGTTGGTACGCAAAAGCTGTTCCTTTAACAAGTGCCTGAAAATGCACGCCGCCCGAATTAAAATTGTCATCGACTGCTATAACCGTAGTGTCATCCTTGATTAGACCATCGCCCTTGGTTTTTTCATGGCAATTGTCTGTTGGTTTAAGGTACGACAAGTGCCTGATTTCTCTACTTTAGCTCGGTCTAGTTTTATGGGAGGAGGTCACAATTCCTCCAATACATCCTCAAACGAATCGGTAGCGACTATACGTTTACTTTTGCCTGAGTACTTCACAACGCCACCTCCTGTTTAACGGAAGAAAGAGCGAAAAACTGGTTTGACCACTGTGGCTATAATGTACATGAAACTGAGAACTGCTTTAATTAGCTCTGTCGCACCTCTTCGACCAGCCGAAGCCACTGGCTAGCAATGCGCTGTCGTGAGAAATCATTTATCCGTTGACGGGCCTGTTCGCGCAGACGGTCTAGCTCAATGGGATTGAGCAACAGCGTAGTCAGCGCTTGACTCCAAGTAGTTACGTCTGCGGCATAGGTGACGGGACTGCTAATAACAGGCAGTAGCATTCCGTAATTAGCTGTTTCGACGTGGCGCAAAGGCTCCTTTGGTGCAGGCGTAGCGGGGGCCAAAATTTCGCGCGGACCGGTGGGACAATCGGAAGCAGCCACGGGCAGCCCGCATACCATTGCTTCACCCAAGGCCATCGGAAAACCCTCATTGAGTGAAGGCAGCACAAATACAGTTGCTTTTGCAATAAAAGCATGCGGATTGGCCTGAAAGCCTGTAAACAACACTACCGCTTTTGATGCTTCAACCGGTGGTTGCTCAGATGTATACACCGCGAGTCCTAGCTTTTGGCAGCGGTCAAGCATTGCCGCGTATTCTTCGCCCTGTCCTATTATTAGCAGTCGACAAGTGGGCACTTGGTGTCGTACTTGGTGGAAAACATCAAGCAAGGCCAGTAGATTTTTTTCGGGGGCTAACCGGCCGGCCGTTACCAATACAGGCCCTTGGTTTGTTAATTCGTCGAAAGGAGTTGGCACTGGAGTGTCCGCCTGTTGCCGAATCAGTTCTATGTCGAAAAAATTATTGATTACCTGAACCTTATGCTCTGGCAAACCCATTTCTCGAACCAGTTCCTCACGAATACCAGCACTCACGGTGACAATGCGGGCGGCTCGCCGGTAGAGCAACGGAATAAATATCTTCCTTCGCAGCCATCCTTGTGTCCCACTTATATTGCGGTCATACATCTTTGACCCATGAACACATAGTATTTGTTGTTCGCCAGCCTTACTCAGCAGATTTACATAGTCAGCTCCTTCTAAATGACTTATGGCTACCGTAATATTTCGGGAACGCTTCAGTTTTAGCAATCGGACGCAACGCTGTCGAAAGTGCCACAACCGGTCTAGGAAGCTACCCCCACCTGGTACATCCAGCGTTACTAATTCACCGCTTGGCTGGTACGCTCCGACTTGGTCGAGATTAAAAACACACTCTGTAAGTTGATAATTGGGAGCAAGTAGATGCGCATGGTCGGCAAATACCCGTTGCGCTCCGCCCAATCCCATATTCGGAATTAATAGTAACACCGCTGGTTGGTTGCTGGTAAGTGATAAATTGGTAGGCACGGTCTAGATTAAATGCTTGATGGATGCCAAAAAACGCCGCCGCCACAGCACCGTGGGGTCAGCGCGCAGCGCTTTGGCAAGGTACAATAGGGTGTCGGCCCGCCGGGTTTTGCTCAGCGCAAACGTCAGGGTGATAAAGGTGTAGCGGTTGGCCACGAAGTAGCTGACCTGCTGCGGGTATTGGCGGCAGAAAGCGGGGTTGGTTGCCATGAGCTGCGCAAATAGCTCGTCTCGTTGGCGTACTGCTTCCGGGGCAATGGTGTTGAGGCTACGGCCGTCATGCTCGCGCAGACAGAAGGTTTTAGCTGAAATGCTGTGGAAAGTATATAGGCTGGCCAGCCGCAACCACAACTCCCAGTCCTCGGCCGATGCTAAGCGCCGGTCCTCCACGAAAGGGTTAGCCAAGGCAATATCACGACGGACAAACACGGTATTGCAAGCCAAAAAGTTGTTGTGAATCAGCACTTCGTTGGTGCTAACGCGGAAATCGCACACCTCTTTCACTACCTGGCCCGCATCGCCAATAATCTCATAGCCGGTATGGAGCAACTCCACATCATCATGCGAGGCTAGGTAATCCCGCACCGTGCTCAGGTGGTTGGGGTACATCTCATCGTCGGAATCGAAGAAGTTGACATAGCGCCCTAGCGCTTGCTGAGCGCCGTAATTGCGGGCGGCCCCCCGTTCGCCGTTGGCTTTGCGGAATACCCGGATGCGGTGGTCAGTCGCAGCCAACTCGGTAGCTACGGTGTAGGTATCATCGGGGCTGCCGTCATCCACTATAATCAGCTCGAAGTCTGGGTCATGCTGCCGCAAAATAGAGGCGACCGTGGCCGGCAGAATGTCGGAACGCTTGTAGCAGGGCACTACAATGGAAAAGAAAGGAGGCATTGGCGAAGTATCAGTAATCGACGAAAGCAGCACTCGGCTACTGGATGGAGAGGCATACGGCTTACGCGCTAGTGGGGACCACGGCGGGCCGACTAGCTAGCAGGTGCGGCAATAGGCGCCGGGTTGGCTTGTAAGCGGCGCTGCAGGTCCTTCACTTGCCGAAAAATATCCTCGGCCTGCGAGTGGTGAGTCAATCCCATTCGCAAGCGCACGATGCGTCGCATAGTTTCAAAGGTGGTGGGAAAAGTCGGATCGAGGCCGTGACGGGCATAAGTGAGCAATTCGCCGGGGCGAACCACAATGTCGCGGCTCTGCCAAGCCAGCCAGCGCAGGTAACGCCGCCGGAAGGTAGCCAGCTCCAAGTCAGGCTCGCGGTGCAGGAAAAAGTACACCAAGCTGGTCAGCCCCGACCCACCGGTGCCCTGACCCATGCGCTGCAGGTAGTCCACGGTCAGGCGCTCCTTGTACATGTAGTGGCGCAGCCGCAGGCGCTCATCATACCACAGGTCGTAGCCCGCTAGGCGCAGAGCATCACCCAGTTCGACGTCCTCGGCGCCGGATAAGGTCAGGCCGCGCTTGGCCGAGGTGGTGAAAACAAAGCCCTGGGCACGCAGATGGCGCCAGCCGGAGCGGCGCACCACCGAGCCGGCGCCGTACACGTAAGCATCATGCTTACGGATAGGGCCGCTTTTCGGGGCTTGGGGGCCGATGGCGAACACAGCCTGAAACTGAGCGAACCAGGACGGCGGCTCTGCTTCAAACTTGCCCTCGGCACAGGCACCAAGCACCCCGATTTCGGGGTGCAGATGCAACAGCCGCGTGGCCTGGGCCACGTAGTCGGGGTATAGCCAGTTGTCGTCATCCACAATGCCAATGCATTCGTAGCGGGCCTCGTCGAAGCCACATATCAGTGCGTTTTCCTTACCAGGCCGGGGCTCATCAAACAAGCGTAGTGGAGCGGGAGCACCTAGGTCAGCCCAAAGGCGCAGGGCCACGGCTAGGGTGTCGTCGGTGCTGGCATTACTTACCAGTACTACCTCCCAGGCGATGCCCGCAGGCACCTGCTGCGCAGCCACATACCGGAGTGTTTCGGGCAGGCGTTGTGCACCGTTGGAGGTGCATATGAGCAGGGTAACACCGGATTGCGCAGCATCGATGCCAGAAGTCAGGTTGTCCTGCATATCAATAATTTGTTGGTCAGTTGGTTAGTCGTCTCGGGCTTGTTGACGCGAGGCTTTGCCAAAGTGGCTTACCAGCCCCGGAAATACCGTTCCAATCAACGCTTTCATACTGTTCAGGTTTGGCAGATGCCCCCCTGCCAGTTGGTAGCGAATGGCGCGTAGTAAGTAGCGACGGGCCTTGGAGCGCTCCCCGCTGGCCAGTGTCAGCCCGGCCAGAATAAAATAGTCTTCGGCGAACTTGGCAATGAAGTTGCGGCGATAGCGAAACTTCAGATAGCAATCCAGATTTTTGTGCATGCGCACAATGCCCAGCATGTGGCGTTCCTGCTGGCCAGTACGGGTAACCCCATTATTTATACGGTAGACGCTCATCATCTGGGGCAGGTACCCCACGCGGCCTCGCTGGGCCAGGAAAATAAAAATCACTAGATCGGAGGCCGTTCCTTCGTACACCCAGTCCGGCATTCGGGGCAGCAGACCATTTCGGTACATCACTGAAGCTGTGGCTATGTTCCAGCCATGAGTGATATCGGCCAAGCTATATTCCAATTTATGAATATTTGTCATCGGATGGTTTGCGCGGCCCGAGCCATCCTCGTAAATCACCATGGCGTTGTGGAAGCAGAAGCTAAAGTCTAGGTTTGCTTCCAGAAAAGCCACTTGTCGGGCTAGCTTCTGCGTATCGCTCCAGTAATCGTCGCCTTCAATGATGGCCACATAACTGCCCCGGCTGGCCGCTAGGCTACGGTCCACATTCTTATGCATGCCTAGGTTGGTCTCGTGCGACAGCAAGCGAAAAACCCCCGGGTAAAGGGCCACGTAATCGGCAATAATGGCCGTGGTGCCATCAGTCGAACAGTCGTTGCCCACCACAACTTCCATCTCAAATGCTCCTTCTTGCATCAGGATACCATCCAGCGCCTGCCGGATGAAGGCCGCGTGGTTATACGTAATGAGCACAACGCTTACCAAGGGCAGGGAGCCAGCCGAATTGGCAAGAGTAGCAGGGACAGGAAACATCAGCAAAAAATGGAAATAACATTAAAGCCCCAATCATGAGGCGTCGTTGGCCGAGTGGGTGCCCCCCAGCATCCCCCGGGTTATGCGCTTAACATGGTACAAGAAGCGCCCCGGACTCAGGCTAACGGCTTTGCCGTAGTAGTAGAGCTGAAGCATGCGGTTACCGTCTGCGGCCAGCTTCTCGCTACGCTCAAAGTAGAAGTGCTCAAGTAGCGGAATGAAGTATGATGCCATCCCCGAGCCTATGTCGCGGCAATAGTGCTTGTTCTCAAAAATGCGGCGGGCATTCTGAGCCAGCGTGTTGTGAAGGCTGTACATCACGCCGCCCAGATGCTGCCGGTATACAGACATGAGGCGGGGCAGGTACAGGGCCGAGCCGTTGCGGGTGCTGAGAAGTTGTAGGGTGTAGTCGCCGCTGAACACGCCGGCCACCCAGGCTGGCAATGGACGCGGCAGGCTTCGGCTGCGAAACAGCATGGAGGCGCTGGGCATAAACCAGCCTAGCTTGGCAACATCGACCTGTGTGTATCGCACCGGGACTCCCTTTTGATCGAGAGCCGGCAGAATATTGGGAAACTGCTCGCTGAAGGTAGCTGCCCGCAGCACCGGCGCGCCTTGAACTGGCGGCGGACCGTCAAACGCCAGTTTGGCGTCGTGAAAGCACATGGCGCAGTCGGGGGCTGCCCGCAACGCGTCTACCTGCTGCTGTAACTTGGATGGGTCGGTCCAGTAATCGTCGCCCTCAAGAAAGGCAATAAACTCGCCGCGACAAGCCGCGTACGTGGCCATCACGTTGGGCATGATGCCGATGTTCTGGGGATGAGCCAGCACCCGCACCCGACCAGGATAACGCCGCTCGTAGTCTAGGGCAATCTGGCGGGTGCCATCAGGCGAACAGTCCTCGCCAATCACCATCTCAACGGCAAAGTCCGTTTCCTGTATCAGCACCGACTCGATGGCCTGCGCCAGGAATTTTTCATGCTTGTAGGTAATGCACAGGACGCTCACAACGGGGTAGCTAGGAGTATCAGGCACTTGGGGCGGGAGTTAGGGTCAGGTTAACAAAGATTTTATTTCCCTCTTTATCGAAAAAGTAGGCATTCTGGTAGTTGCCGTGGGTCAAAGCCCGCAGGCGGTCGATGGCCTGTCCAAAGGTGAGGGGTTCGCTGCGGTCAATAGCGAGCAGTTTGTTGAAGTCCTTTTTCAGGTTCAGGTTGCCCACCTCGGCCGGCTTGGCAATTGTGTAGTGGCCGCTAATGATGGCTTCTAGGTGGGAGTCGAGCAACTCGAGCTCGGCGGCCAGCACTCTGTTGTAGGCCGTCAGTGAGGTGTCGTACTCGTGCAAGGGCACCTGTTTTTGGACGATGATGGGGCCGTGGTCGAGTTCGGCGTCAATTTCGTGGATGGTAGCTCCTAAGGGCAGCTTGTTGATAATGGAAAACACCTGCGGAAACCAGCCCCGATTGTAAGGATTCAGCCCCGGGTGGACGTTTACACAGCGAACCTGCTCGACCAAGCCGGCAGGAAATAACTGCTTGCAGTGCGCCGATATGATAAGGGAGTAATGGCCGACCAGACTTTGCCAATCCTGCTTCACATTAAGTGGTATAATGCCATAGGGCTGCATCACGGCTTCGCTAGCCGGGCTACAGCGGTATTCAAACAACACCGCCGCCAGTGCCGGCTTCGTTGCTACCAAGGCCTTGAACTGGCCTGCCAAGTATAGATTATCGGTCAGCACTAAGACTGGATGCAGAGAATTCATAGACAATTAAGAAAACTTACAAAAAGGTTGAAGACAGACAAACAACACTTCGAAAAGGAGGCCCGGGGCCCGGCAAATTTAGGCAATACCCTGCTTTTCAGACCTGCCAGGCCCAAGCCAGGGCTAGCGTACGAGAGAAGGATGGCACGCGGCCACTGCCGCACTCGCAGCGCCCTGACACAGCCGATACGCCACCCCTAAGACGCGTACTCCTAATGTCCGCCACCAACAGGCCGGGCAGGCACGCCTACCACAGTAGTGCCCGCCGGCACATGGCGCGTGACGACTGCACCTGCGCCAATGATGACGTCGTCTTCAACGATTACATCGGGCAGCACCACAGCCAGCGAGCCCACCCGGCAGCGGTTGCCCAGGCGGCAGCGGCCCAAGAGCCGGGCCCCTGGCGACATCTCGCAGTACTCCCCTACCAAGACATCATGATGCACGGCGGCCCCGGCATTGAGCAGCACACCCTCACCCAAACTGGCCGTGGGTGCCACCAAGGTGTGATGCATGATGTTGAGACCAGGCCCGAGGCTGGCATGGGGGCTGACCACCGCCGTGGCCGCGACTACCGACGTCAGCATGCCCTCCCAGGCACGAAACTGAATAGCCAGCCGCTGCCGCAGTGCCGGGCTGCCCAAGCCCAGCACGTAGCGCGGGTCCACAGTGGTCAGGTAGTGGCGGGCTTCGGCTTCGGTGCGCAACAGCGTGTATTGCCCCAGCACCCAAGCGGGCTGATCTGGCGTCACGTTGTCGAAGAACACTACCTGCTCCAGTTCGGCAGCAGACAGGCACTGCAACACTTCCACAGCATGGCCTTTGGCTCCGACAATTAACATATGCGCAATTGCTAATAAATAAAATTATTTCCAAACACGGCCCGCAGTACTGGCTAACCAAGCCGCAGCAGGAACGCCAAACCACCGTACTGCCCGGGCTGGTCTGGGCGGCATGGTTGGCCGGGCTTACCAAGGTTCGGCGACCGCTACAGGGCGGCGATGATGATACGACCGATACGGTCCACATCCTCGTCGGCCAGACCATAGTACAAGGGGAGGCACAAGGAGCGTACTGAGGCGTCTTCAGACACGGGTGCGGCTTGCTGGCCAGTGTATTCCAACAGGTTGAGTGAGGGATAAAAGTAGCGGCGGGGCATGATGCCCTCCGCGTTCAGCGCATCGCGCACTTTAATTAGCACTGCCTCCGAGGGCATCAACGTGGGGTAATAAGAATAGGTGAAACGCGTAGTGCCAGGCTGTAGCTGAGGGTTGCGCACGGCGGTGCCGGCCAGCAGCGCATCGTACCGCTCGCTGATTTCGCGGCGACGACGGATTAACTTATCCACCTCGGGCAGAACGCACAGCCCCATGGCAGCGTGAAACTCCGAGCTTTTGCCATTCACCCCAACTCCCCAGAACGCCTCGGGGCCGTTATGGCCGAAGTTGCGCATGTAGCTGATGCGGTGCGCCAGCGCATCGTCGTTTGTAATGATGGCACCGCCTTCGACGGTGTGAAAAAGCTTGGTGGCGTGGAAACTCAGCGTCGAGATGTCGCCGTAGTTGAGTACTGACTGGTTGTTGTACTCCACGCCAAAGGCATGGGCCGCGTCATAAATCACGCGCAGGTTGTGGCGTTCGGCAATAGCAGCAATAGCTTCCACGTCGCAGGGGTTGCCGTACACGTGCGTCGCCATTATAGCCGTAGTGCGGGACGTGATGGCTGCTTCGAGCTTGGCCGGGTCGATGCACAGCGTCTCGGGGTGAATGTCGACGAAAACCGGAACGCAGCCCTCCCACACCAAGCTCGAGGTCGTCGCCACATAGGAGAAAGGCGTAGTCAGTACCTCACCTTGCAGGTTGAGTGCCTTGAGCGCAATTTGCAGGGCAATAGTGCCATTGTTGACGTAGAACGCGTGCTTTACCCCTAGGTAGTCCTTCAAGCGCTGTTCCAACTCGAGCACAAGCGGACCGGCATTGGTGAGGTGACCTCGTTCCCAGATTCCCTGTAAGTAGGTGACGTACTGTTCTAGGGGGGGCAGGTACGACTTGGTGACGTTGATACTCATTTAGTTTTGAAAATCAATTATAGGAAACAGTTAAAGGAGTCGATGCTGGGCTAGAGTTGTACAATCTGGCGAACCAGTGTATCATACTGATGTTCAGCAACCACTTCTCCATAGCTAAGCTCGTAAATCCGGTCGCACTCGCGCAAGGTGGTGATACGGTGGGCAATAATAAGGATAGTGATGTCGGTGCCGGCCAGCTTGCTGATGGCCTCGTTCACTTCCCGCTCGGTTTCGTTGTCCAGGGCGCTGGTCGCTTCGTCGAGCACCAGAATCTCAATCCGCTTGTACATGGCCCGCGCAATCCCGATGCGCTGGCGCTGACCCCCGGAAAGCTTGGAACCCCGCTCACCAATCAGCGTGTTCACTCCCTGAGGTAGGCCCGCTACGAAGGATGTCAACGATGCTTGCTCTACAGCGTAGCGCAGGCGCTCCTCATCCACTTCGGCGTCGCCCAGGGTGATGTTGTCGCGAATGGAGCCCTCCATCAGGAAGGTATCCTGCTTCACGTAGCCGATAATGTGGTGCCAGGCATGCAAGTGCTGGGTAGTCAGCGGCTGATTGTCGACCTGGACGTGGCCCTGCTGCTCGGTATAGAAGCGTAGCAACACATTCATCAGCGTGGTTTTACCCGAGCCAGAACTGCCCACAAAGCCGATTTTCTCGCCTTTGCGGATATGGATGCTCACGCCGCGCAGGGCGGGCTGCTCGGCTCCGGGAAAGCTGTAGGTAACATTATCGAAGCTCAGCGATTTCGTGAACTGCAGAGGTAGTTGCTGGGGATGGGGTGCCTCGTTATACTTGGGGTCACGGAACAAAGCCAGGTCCTCAATGGCATACTGGTTAGCCTTAATCTGTACAATCGATACCAGCATGCGGTTCACCGACGGCATGAGGCGGTAAGCAGCTGCGGCAAACAAGCCCACTAGCGTGATGAGGTTGGTCGACATGCTAGGCATGAGGATGGCATACAGGAAGATGGTGAGTACCCCCAGAATGGCTACCATCTCGATACCCTTTAGTGGCAGCATGCTGTAGAGGTAGGCGATTGCATCGAGGCGCTGAATTTCATCTTGGTTGGCTAGCAGTCGGTCGCGGTACTTTTCCTGCTTGTGGGCCAACTTCAACTCGGCAAATCCGCTGAACAGGTCGCTCAGGATGCTGAAGGAGACGGGCCGCAAGTCGTTGATACGATTGCCTATTTTTTGCGAGCGGGTGCGCAGAAACCGGTACATAAGCAGCGTTGTGGGCACGATGACTACGGCCAGAATGCCCAGCAGCAGCGGCTTGTAAACCAGAATGCCAATCACAATTACCGCCGTCATGGCCACTTCAGAAAAGAAGTTGAATAGGGGCCGCATGATGGAGCCGATGTACATGGCAGGGATAGTCAGTGTGCTGTTCACTAGGTTGGCCGAGCCCACGTCGTTGAAGTACCAGAACGGGAAGTGCAGGTACTTGGTGAGCTGAATCTGCACGATGCTTAGGCCCACGTCGGCGGTGAAGCGAATCTGCAAGTAGTTCACCCAAGTCGAGAACAGGTTTTTAAGCAGGAAAAACAGAAAGACTGCTACAATAAGCATCAACAGAAAGCTGCGCTCCGAATCGAAGTGCAACGCTTGGTACATGGGATTGAATATTTTACTTTTCTGCACCCCACCGGGTTCAGCGGCCACCATCATCACTGGCACCAGCGAAACTAAGCCGATGACATCCAAAAAGGAAGCAATGAGAATCAGAATAAACATCCAGACCGCCTTACGCTGCTGCGAGGGCAACAGGTAATAGCGGATGCTGGTAATGCACCGTTGAATAATACCAATTTCCATATTATGTATTATATATATACCTCCAAACTACTAGTATACTGCGATTAAGTACTTTTACTTAGGCAAGAGTACTTAGGAAGCTCTCAGATGAGGTAAATAGAGGAATGCGGAGAAGCCTAATCTGAACTAAATAGCAGGATACAAACGCAAATTTACGCGGTTTAGCCTGAACCGGCCACAGGTCCTTTCATATCCGGCTCGGGCTGCCCCGGAGGCGGGCCGCAAGCGGCCGCGCCGCCAAGGCAAACGGCTTTTAGTAGACGTCTTTTACAACGTACAAAGGCCGCTGCCGGGACGCATCAAGCCCCCGCCACACGTACTCGCCAATAACTCCCAGCGCAATCATCTGAAAGGCTGAAACAAATAGTAAAACCACCATCAGCGCCGACCATCCTTCGGGTTCCCCGTTGCCAAACAGGCGCAGGCCGATGATGTAAAGGCCGTAGACGAAGGCTGTGAAGCCGAGGCCTAGGCCAACCAGAGAGATGGCGCGGATGGGTACGAAGGAGAAGGCCAGCAGCGAGTCAATCAGCAGCTTTACCTTTTTTGAAAGCGTCCAGCGGGATTTGCCAATCTCTCGCTTGCGGCGCACGTAGGGAATGTTGATGTAAGTGAAGCCCAGCCACACCATCAGGTAAAACACGTTGGAGTTACGCTCATGAAGCTTGAGGACCTCATCGGCAACTTGCCGGTCAAAGAATACAAAGTCGAACCCGCCGTCCGGGATGTTACGTAACGCCAAGTGCTTCATCAGCCAGTGAAACGTTTTGGCAAGCAACTGCGAAATGCCTTTTTCTTCCCGGTCTTGGCGGTTGCCAATAACGAGGCGGAAGCCCTGCTGCCAGTAAGCATACATTTGTACCATCAGTTCAGGCGGGTCCTGCATGTCGGCCGTGATTACAGCCAAACAGTCACCTGTAGCGTGGGCCATACCAGCCACGATGGCGTTGTACGAGCCAACGTTGCCGGCTAGATCGACGATGCGGATGCGATTAGGATGCTGAGCCTGGGCACGCTGCAACGCCCCGAGGGTGTCGTCGCTCGAGCCATCATTAACGAATACGTATTCGAACATTACATCAGGCGGGAAATTTACTTCATTTGCTAACAACTCCCGGGCCGTCACCGGAATATTATCCTCGTTGTAATAACATGGGATTATGACCGAAAGCGTGGGCATGGAGGAAATTTAGATGGAAGTATTGGAAAAGAACGTGCGAATGGCTTGGGCCACAGTGCTTACGTGCTCGGGAGTCATGCCTGGCCACATAGGTAGGCTCAGACATGTGGCAGCCAGTTCTTCAGACAGTGGAAAAGTACCTGTCGGCAGTCCCAACTCGGCATAGGCTTGCTGTCGGTGCGGGGGCACGGGGTAGTGAATCATAGTGCCGATGCCATGTTCGGTTAGGAAGCGCTGCAGGGCGTCGCGCTCGGACGTATGCACTACGTATAGGTGATAGACATGAGTAGCACCGGCAACCACCTGCGGCAAGCGTAGCTCCGTTACATCGGCCAGTTGCTCTTCATACCACGCGGCCACTTGCTGCCGCTGCTCCGTCCACGTGGCCAAATGCGGCAGTTTGGCACTCAGCACGGCGGCTTGCAACTCATCGAGCCGCGAGTTGTAGCCCACCACTTCGTTGTAGTACTTCTGCTGCGAGCCATAGTTGCGTAGCACCCGCACCCGCTGGGCCAGCGCGGGGTCATTGGTGGTTACTGCCCCGGCGTCGCCCAGCGCGCCTAAGTTTTTGCCTGGGTAAAAGCTCGTACCACTTATATGGCCTATCGAGCCAGTGGGATGCCCTTTGAAAGTGGCTCCCTGCGACTGGGCGTTGTCTTCGACCACAAATAAATTGTGGCGCGCTGCCACGGCCATGATGGCATCCATGCGGCAGGCCTGCCCATACAGATGCACGGGCATGATAGCCCGTGTGCGGGGAGTAATTGCCGCTTCCAGCAGGTCGGGGTCAAGGTTACTGGTAGCCCGTTCAGGCTCGACCCCCACCGGGGTGGCACCTACCTGGGTGACGGCCAGCCAAGAGGCGATGTAGGTATTTGAAGGCACAATTACGTCGTCGCCAGGACCCACCCCAAGCACCCGGAGCGCAAGCACCAGCGCATCGAGGCCGTTGGCCACTCCCACGCAGTTCGACACACCGCTGAAGTCGGCATAAGCGGTTTCGAAGCGGCTTACCTCATCGCCCAATACATACCAGTGAGAGTCATATACCCGCGCCAAGGCGCCCAACACCACCTCCCGCAGCGGGTCATGCTGCGGGCCAAATGAGAGAAAAGGGATTTTCAACATAAAAATTTATAAATCAATTATTTAACAATACTCCGTCACGGCTACGCGCTAGTAGTCCCGTAAGTGACGCACAGTGGGCACTGCGGGCTTAGTTAGGTAAACCGAATCAAGGTGGAAATAAGAGGCCATGCCCACGTTTTCGATGTTACTGGCGCGTAGGTCCAAGTCATGCAGGAAGATGGTCTGCGGGTACTGGTACTCTCGTTCGACCAAGGGTGGCAAAGTCATGGTTCTATGGCCAGCCTGTTGCGCCTGCTCAAGCATGGCGTAGCGCATGGCACTGGCTTGGTTATAGGCCCGTGCTCGGAAAGTTAAATCTACATAGGCGCGGTTCACGGCGCTACCGTTACCAGTCAGAATCAGCACAAAGAACAGCACTTTGAGGCTATTGAGCACTGTCGGCGACATGGCCCCCAGCCAATGGTGCCCCGGCGCACTGATGCTCACACAGTACTGAACCGCCAAGAACCAAGTGGGCAGAAACAGAAAATACGTGTAGTTCCACACCCGCTGGGGTATATCGTTGCTAAACCAAAGCGTAGGCAGCCCCGTCATCAGCATTATACCAGCTAATAATACGATGACCGGCAGCAACACGTGCGGATACGCCAGCCACTTCGCGCGGCTAGATTTCGTCACCAATAAGCGGGCATGAAGCTGCAAGGCTACGGGCACAAACAGCAGACTGGCCAACCAAAGCGGGGCGCTAGAGGCCCAGCCCGCCCAGTGGGCTTGGGTAAGGTAAATGTCTTTCACGGTCACAACTACTGCCCGGCCTACGCTGAATTTAGTCGCCCCGGCCATCGATACCGCCATCCGCACGAAATTACCTGGGGCCAAGAGAGCGGCCCCGCCGCCCGCTAGCATAGCCAACAGCCATCCCAAGCTCATGGTGCGGGCCCGCGCGGGCCCTAGAAGTAGCAGCAAGACAATGCCACCGGATACTACTACAATGCATAACTCATTGCAGCCTAGCAGTAGAATAATGGTGAAGAGGGCCAGCATCTGCCATAGCCAGCAGCCCGCCGTGGTGTCCGCCTGCAGGCTGCGACCCGCGCAACCTACCAGCAGCATGGTCAGAATGGTGGCCATGGTGTAAACAGCCGCGCCACAATACCAATAAATGGCACTTACCAACAGCGGCATACCGCACAACAGCACTAGCACGGCCCACAGTGCAAAGCGCAGTGTCTGCTCACGACTGAATGAAAGACGCAGCGAGCTCAGTGCAAAATACATAGCTCCAATCAGGCCCAGCAGCCAGGCAATGGGCGCAAGCTTGATAATAGTTAGCCAAGAGTGAATGTCGCCGCCCGAATAGCCGAGGGACCATAGCAGACCGCTAGTATAGCGCCCGCCCCAGTTCAGGTAAAGTACGCGTTGAAAAGCAATGAAACTATCGGTAAGGCGCTGGGTAGCCAGCAAAAAGTCGTCGTCGGTTGGCTGGTTGTAAGCGCTAATGAGAAAGAAGGGCAGCAGTGAAGCCCCCAGTAAAATCCATTCAAGCGACGGCCAGGCAATCAGCCGCCGTAAATTATTCTGAAAAACATTCAACATTCGAGGCAAAAATAATACGTAAAAAGTGCAGTCATGGGCGCACTGGTGAAAGTCAAAATGCCGGCTGATAGCTGACAATATGAGTCAGTTCGCCGAGGCGGAAGCCAAGCTGCTGGGCATTGTGGATAACAGCGTTGTTCGTGGCCTGGGTTGTCATGAGTACGGCTTCGCCCCCGCGCTCCCGTGTGTGCCACAGGGTTTCGGCCACAAGCTGGCGGTGCCAGCCCCTATTCTGAGGCCCTACGGCCGTCAGCACCACTCGGCCGAGAGTGGTACCAAGCAACTGAGCATCGTCGGCTAAAAAGCTCACTACCAAGAAGCTGTCGACCGGGTTATTATCCGGCACCAGCACTACGTCGCATAACCCACGAGTGGCGGCCGCGGCATACTCACCCAGAAATGCGTCGGCCTGCTCAGCGGAAAAGATAGGGTCGGCGTGAAAGCGGTCAAACGGATTCTTATTATGGGCCGAAACCTGGCGCAGCACTTCCGCCTCATCAGTCCGGGCGGCCCGCACAGGGTACCGGGAGCCAGACAGGTTTTTTAGGTCATCCTGATAGTAGTGCAAACGACTTTCCACTACGCTCCACTTGGCCTGGCCCAGCGCAAACAGCAGCTGCGGGTCTTTTGCTGCGACCTCACAGTAACAGTGCTCAATCTGGTTAGTCGTCAGCATGCGGTTAAACTCCTCCACAGCCGCCGTCAAGATAGCAGGCGCTAGGCCTGCGTCGAACAACACGGCATGAAGCCGCGCCATACGCCGCCCGAAAAATTGGGAGTCCCATGGTAAATCAGCATAGAGAAACCAGACTACGCCAGTTGCTGCCCCTAGCTGAATGGCGTAATGATGGGGCTGACTGCTAAATTCGCGTAGCCGCGACCAAAGTAGCTTTTCCAACGCGGCAGGCTGAGCTGCCAGCCGGCGAACAGCCAAGTAAGGCACCAGAGCGGCTAGGGCGTCCCCTCGGCTAGCTAGCTGTGCGTCGAACCCCATATGCGGCGAAATTCCTGGTAGTTACGGATGTAGTCGCTCTCATTATAGCTTGTAGAAGCGAACACTAATTGCACAGCTGAATGCGAGTACTGCATGGTGTGCCAAGCGTGCGGCGGCACGTAGAGCCCTACATTTGGGTCCTCAAGCCGAAAGGTCTGAATACTACCATCAGCCAACTCCGTAGTGACAGTGATGCGGCCGGCGACGGCTACCAGAATTTGTTCGGTTTGGTGGTGAGCATGACGACCGCGCACAATGCTTTCGGGGGTATAGTAAGTCCAGAATATCCGTTCTATCTTAAATGGCAACGGTAACTGGCCCACTTCACCTACTGATATATAGCCAATGTCGGGTGCCCCAAGTTTGGGGAATTCAATTAGGTGAGGAGTAGAATAATCGGACATAAGGACAGAAAGTTAAGAAGATTATACCCGTCACGAAGTGGGTTGCGCGTCGAGAATATGAAATTTACGGGTCAGTAAGGACGCGAGGTCTGGTCCAAACTCGGGGAGCCGGGTAAAGAAGTCAAGCACGGCCGTGCGAAACTGGCCCTTGGTACGGTAAAAAGTGGTGTTGATAATCTTCTGGCGCAGGTATTTCCAGAAGCGCTCAATCAGGTTCAGGTTGGGCGAATACGGCGGCAGAAACACTTGGCAAATGGGCTTATCGGCCAGCCAGGTCCGCAGCTCCCTGTTTTTGTAGTAGCGGGCATTGTCGCAGATGACGTAGATACGGGCCTTGTCGGGGTGGGCGGCCAACAGCTGCTCGTACAAGCACTTCGTGCTTTGGGCATTGACGCAGCTGGTCTCATCGAGCAGCACCTGCGTGGGCTCGTACGCATTGAGGGCCGCGTTGAGGGCGGCGTTGAGGTTGACCCGCTCGCGGCCACTGACGGTGAGCAGGGGGCGCTCCTGGCCCACGGCGCACCAGGCGCGGGTGCAGCGCGTGTTGTGGGTGGGATGGGCCGCGTCGGCGTAATACAGGACCGTTTCGCCCCGCTCGACGTGGGCTTCGAGCACGGCCAATTCGTCCAGAAAGTCGGCCTGGGCCCCGGCATCCGCCTGGCAAGGCACGGGCGTGGTGAGCTTGTAGGTAAAGCCCAGGCGGTGGAGCAGGTCCGTTAGGCCCGAGACCGAGTAGTGCACTTGGTAGGTGCGCAACAGCCAGTCCCGCACGCCCTGACAGTCCGGGTAAA
>Ga0326733_1000188_pt1 | contig 20029 bp, 18 predicted proteins | sample 14_GP2_308_FD_207946 | JGI IMG/M metagenome (GOLD analysis project Ga0326733, IMG submission 207946) | Glacier ice microbial communities from Ngari, Tibet, China - 14_GP2_30.8 | ecosystem: Environmental > Aquatic > Freshwater > Ice > Glacier | place: China: Ngari, Tibet | collected 2018-07-17 | reverse complement strand
ACAAATACGGCACCCCGCTTCAAGAATTCGATAAAGTTATCGGAAGAGAACAGGGAGGGGTTGAAAGTATTGCTACGATTAACCTCGCGGCAACCAGTGCAATTGAGCTTCGAAAAGAGATCGGAAATGCTGCGGTACATTCTATTTTTGTATTGCCTGAGTGCTGGGACGATATTGAGCGTCAAATGCGCGAAAAGGGCATTCCAGAAGAACAAATAGTAGAAAGACGATCCTCAGAACCTACTGACTTAACTTTGCTTCCTGAGTTTAACAAGCTTATTGTAAACCCCTACGGTAATCGTGTCGATGCCTTTAGAAACGTAGCTGCATACATTGCCAAAGTTTCAGGCATCGAGATTTCAACTACTAGAAGCCTCTAGTAAGAGACTGCTTCAATAAGGCGCTCAAGTTGCTTATTGTTTAGCTCGGTAAACTCTCGCATTTGATCTGCAAGAGTGACGTCACCAATAACCCTTCTTTCGTAGTTAACGAACATGACAGGATAGAGCGGTACAGCCATTTGATTCATAAGTGCTTCGTGAGGCAAAAGAATCTTATCTTTTTCAAGCCGACCGATAAACTGATCAACTAGACTATTGGCAATTGCTGCTGCATTTTTCATCTCATCAATATGCGATGGATCGGCGCTAAGAAGTGATTCAAAGCTAAGGTCGAATGCATCTTTAAATGATTCGACATCGGGAATATGCGCATAACGAGAGAATACAATTCGTTGACCAGACAGATACTTGATGTAACCAGCTCGAATACGCTCTGCATCCTTAATTGGTTGATTGTAATTTAGTGCATTACTAAAATCAGCTCGGAAGTAACTGAGCATTTTTGCAATATCAACACCATCCCCAGTAGATACCTTGTCGGTGTAGCCTGGAAGTGTGGGAACGGAGGTGTTCCTTTCGAGCCATTCGTAGTATTCATTCATTGCTGGATTTGTTCTCTTCTCTTCCTCCATGGCGTTGAAGTTAGATAAATTCCATAAGAAATCATCTCTAAATATTGATTCATATTTTTCACCAAATTGTTGGAGAGAATCTTCAGAAGCACCGAGAATACGAAAACCAGTTGCGTCGCCTGTAAAGCAAAAGTGGGCATTTGCAGCAAGCAGTTTATCAATTGAAGGTATAGCACCTTTATTACTTTTGACGATAGATTCGAATACAGGGAATATCTTTCTCTTATCGGTGTCGTAGCCTTTTTCTTTTAGACCGGCATCGGATACAGCAAACATATCCGCGAGTACAAGAGTGCTCGCTTCTGATAATAAGCGGTGGGTGACATATACCGAGCGGTCCTCATGGGTTGTTTCGCCGCTCCCTAAGAGCGGGTCGGTGGGTACGAAATGAAACATGTCATGAAGCATGAATGTTCCTTCGTGGATAGGATCGAGTTTCTTTACGATTGGCAAGCCACCGTTGGTCGTTGAATTCCAATAAGCTCTTTCGATTGGATAGTTGCCAACTTTTAAGAATAAACCTCGTTCGTTAGCTAAAAAGCGTATAAGGTTGCCGTACTGAGGATATTTACGACTGAGCTCTGAGATAAGTGGGTTATTAGCAATCCAAATACTCGGATCTTCTTCAATATTAGGGCGATCACCCATGTATGCCTCAATTGAAGGAGCATCGGCTCGAGAAGATTGACGTGCGATTGGAAGTCTAAAGGATGCAATAGCAAATTTAGAAAGTGCGGTATTAATCTCTCTTTCATCACTTGACGTATTGTTGCTGACGAGCTCTCCAGTGGCATCTCGGTAGCTAAAGGTCAGCTCGTCAGAAGGCTCTTCAATAATACTCACTTTGGGCTCGTAATAGGGTCGCACAAGTCTTTCCTGTTCTGTGTCAACAAGCCGTAACCCGTGTGCTCCATGCTCGCGACGAAGGACGTCACTAACATGTGTCACAACCTGAGAGTCAGGGGTGATAATCGATACTTCAACAGGAATTGACTTGGCCATACAAAATTACTTCAGTAAGATTTTTGCGCGTTTCCAGTAGGCAACTATTTCATTATTTGAAGCCAAGTCGCTCCAAGTTTTTCCTTCTTCAGATGCGAGTTGTTCAATTGCTTCACAGCGAATAAGGTATTTGTTTACGTTCTCGAGAAGCAGAGCTTTAGGGTCAAACCCTTCGTTCTTTGCCATAGCAATAGCGCTAAGAACACCGTCGTTAAACACTGCGAGGGTTGCTTCTTGTAAGGCATCAGGGTTTGTCTTTGCAATTTCAAGAAGTCCATTGATTTGATCTGCGATACCATCAACAATTTCAACAACAGACCTTTCGTCTACATGTAAGGTTTTAAGTTGTTCTTCAAAAAATTCATATTTCGGTAGTTCAGTAGCACCTGCATGTCGAGCAAGGTTTACTAGAGAGAACATGATGTCAGCTGTTTCGTCTCCAAAGTGCTCACGACCTTCGTCACCTTCTTCTTCGTACGCTTCTTTGGTTTCCCGTACTTCATCGAGTGCACGGGGCACAACGTCCTTAAAAGTATCGAAGTCAAAACCGACAGTTCGTGAAACAGCCTGCGCTTCATAAGCCGCGTAAAAAGGGTCAGCTGTAGGAAGCTTAGCTAGTAGCTCTTTTGCAAAATAGTCAGTAATTGGTTTTTCGCCTTGGTTGTAAGTTGGTTCCATTATTGTTTCTCCTTATCATTAAATATTTCTGGCCATAGGGTCGAGAGTTGTGTATTGATTTTATCCGCAACATCCCTTAATTCTTTCTCTTTGCCACGATCATCACGTAATTGTACAACCTTTCTAAAATTACTTAAATCCCCACTCAGCATTAGCAGAGTCGCCTTGTTGATTGGAAAAAATCCATTAAGAATTTCCAGTTCATCAGGATCATTATACTCTCGAGCAGCGTTGGTGAAACTTGCCGTAGATTCTTCAATTGATCGTGCAAGGGCGAGAAGGCGTTTATCAGGAACAACAATCGGTGGACGGGTTTGTATGTTTGTGCGTGCATTTGTTACTTTACTGATATGAAGTAAATCGCGTTGGAGATTTAATTCTAGCTCGGCTCCTTCACTAATTCCAGCAATCATAATGTTAGCACTGACTGTGTGGGCTATTGAGAAGTGGCCAAGGCCTGTTACTGTATCGTAGAGATCAGGTTGCGACTTCTCGCCATTGTTGAGGTATGAAAGAGAAGCTGAACTTGCCATCATTTCTCGAGTACCGCCAGTTAACTGGTTTATACGATTCGCGATAACTTCATCACTCTCTGCTGTATGAGCGAGTGGCTGGCCACCGATACCTACGATTGAGATGCTGTTTGACTCAACAAATCGATTATCTTCATCGTAAAACGTGCATCCAGCGTACCCTAAAGCGGTCTTAATTTTTTCTTCATTAGGCGTGGTTGATACAGCCTCCCACAAGCCATCAAGGGGGAGGACGTTAACTCCGTTAATAGCACGTAATCCGGATTCTACGGAACTCATACAGGTATATCCTTAGAAGCAGTAGGGATTGTTACAGGAAGGTGTGTTTCGTTCATTTCACCTTTTGCCATTCGGATGAGTGTTTCGGGATAAATAATATGCTCTAGCTTTTTGAGCCTTTCGTGCAAGTCTTTGTTTGATTCACCACTGCGTATTGCCAAAGGTTCACTGACAGAAAGGCTTGTTCCGCTATCAACAGGAGTATCAATAACGTGAACCGTTGCGCTTACGTAACCTAAGTCTCGGGCCATATCGTTCATTGCGTCCATGCCTCGGTATATAGGGAGTCCATCTTCATCTTCAATAGTAAGATCAGCTGGGTGAACATTCACTCCTGGAAAATCTTTTGTAAATTTTTCTGAACTTATCTTCATAAAACCGGCATAGAATAGAGCTTTCACTCCCATGTTGCTTAAAATTTTACTCAGTGATTCGAAATACTCATCTCTTGTATGGCTATCAGCTAAAGATGTGGTTGATTCTAGTTCTTCATACGGAAGTCCGAATCGTACCGCAATTGCACGTGCTTGAGAAGTAGATTTGTCGGTAACAACTGCTTTGATATCATAGAAATCTCGAATTTCCTGATTGCTGAGTAAGTTTATGGCGTTAGACCCAGAACCACTCATTAAAACCGCGACGGGCGGCCTATCTTGGAATAATTGTAGCGTGTCTTTGGTTATACTTTCAGCCATACACAAAACCTCTTTTGTTGAAATTTATTATAGCACAATAATGACAAAAGTGCTATATTTAATTTAAATATATAAATTATTTGGAGAAATAATGGCTTATCCTGAACAACAATTTTTTTATCGACAAGAATTATCACGTGAGAGTCCATCTCAATCTAATGAAGAGCTTCAGCTTGCGGCTGAGTTTTTGAGCTTTGTTGAATCTCAAGATACGCTTATTGATTCTGGGAATATTACCTTTGCAATGATACGTCCATCTGTCGGTCCTGAGGCTAATTTACTGAATCTTCCTGACGGAGATGCTGCAGACACAATCGAAGAAATGATTACTGGTCTTGGCGTTATGGCTAAGTTCTCATTCACTTTTACTAAAGAGGCTATCTCGGAGCTATATGATGGCGGGCCACGTGAAAATATGGAAAAACAAACTCCAGTTGATCCAGCTACGTATAGCTCTCGATGGCCTGAATTTATTGATTTCATGACAACCGCTCCAACAACCGCACTCATTCTTCATAGTGAAGATGGCGATGCTATTGAAAAATGGCGAGCACACCTTGGACACTGGAATGTCGATGTTAATAGGGATGAGTCAACAATTCGAGGCCGATTAGCTGTTGATAAATACAATAATCTCGTTCATGGTAGCGACTCTCCCGAGGCCGTTAGACGTGAAATCGGTATTATAAAGAGCGTTCTTTTAACCTAAGAGCAACTATTATGTCAGATGGTAATAATTTTCTCGGTAATGAAACCAGCTCTATCTTAGAAGAGGTAGGACTTTCGGATGTGGAAATTATCAATGACTGGATGCAATTAGGTAATGAAACATATTTAACCGACTTTGTTGCTCATGACAGTAATGGTGAAGACGTTCACTTTGTAGCAAAGGCATGTATTAAGTATTTTCCAGTTGAGACCATGGATGAATGGATTATGCGGCGAGAGCTATTGGTTGATTCTGATGTGAAAGTTCCGATACTCTTAACTCGTCAAAGGGCATTAATTATTGAGGAGTTCATCCCTTATAGCTTTCGTGAAGCTTATGCAATGGCAGACGAGGAACAAAAGCGTATTCTTCAACAAGAATTCATCGATACGTACAAGCGGGTTTCTGGGGCAGGATTTGGACCGTTTTCGCTTCATGATGCTCGCTCGCATGGAAATGACGTTTTGTTGGTAGATATGGGTGAAGACATTGGCGCACCGAAAAAAATCGATCGCTGTAACTTGTCGATTTCTAAGCTTGCTATCGAAGCATTCTATCGCATTTCTGATACGAAGCCCTCTTATGAATAAGGTAGTAATATCAGGGGGTCCATATACAGGGAAAACGACCCTTATTAATGCCTTTGGCGAGGTACATCCTGAATTTCAATATCTTCTTGAACCTGCTACTGTTGTGATTGCCGAAGCTCGGGAGAACGATATTTTACACTGGAGAAGTATTTTTGATTCGCCCTTAGAATTCTGCGCATTATGTATGAAACAGTCTTTAAAGTCAGAACAGACAATTGACAATGATATTGACTTTGTATTCCTCGATAGAGGCCTTGTCGATACAATTGCGTATGCCCGCCGTGATCATTGTGAAGAATTGATTCCAGAGGTGAAAGCACTTGTGGTAAAAGCAATGTACGATGTGGTGCTTTTCTGCGAACCCGTAGGTTCGATTAACAATAGGTTAGAAGATGAGCCTATGGCAAAGAAGACTCATCTACTTCTGAGGGAGGCTTATGAAGAAGCTGGGATACCTCTTATATCCATACCACCTATTGATCTCAAGTCGAGAATTATTATGATTGAAAATCTTCTTGGACTTTAAATTTTATAGCTAAAGAGTGTAATATTTATGCACCTAAGTGTGAATCCAGCTTGATTGTGGTTATAACTTCCTCTATCGTGCTGAGCCATAGAAAAAGCCTTAGGTATTTATACCTGGGGCTTTTTCTATTGTCTTTGAAGATTGATTGGAGCCAGCAACCATGCGCGAATTTATTCGCGCATGGTTGCGGTTCGATAATGAGGAGCAAGACAGAAAAGTTTACTTTTATGGATGCGACGATGGTACGAAGTTGTCCAGCCGTCGGAGCCAAGCATAGGCACTATGATGAAAGTCATGGTGTTTTTGTTTTTTCTGATAAGATTACATCATGTTGATTAGTTATGAAGAATCACGAAGAGTAATAGACCTGCCTATTGGAATTGCAGTTTGTCAGTGGGAGTTAGATGGTGAGCCACGAATGTGGGTCCTTTATCCTCAAGCTGATGAGACAGTGCGAATTGATTTTGTGTCAAAAAAGTATGGCGACATTGATATTATCAAAGATCGGATTGAAGAGTGGGGACCAAATGACTATGGTTTTGGTGATAACGAAAAAGGGTATAAGTTTAGTAAAGATATAGCTCACGATATTTATAAATATTGGGATGGCGTTGGAAACTTTGAAATGTCGCATCGAATATATAAACATTTTGAACCAATCTTCGATAACTTTAAAAATGATGCGAATACTTATCTAGAAAAAACTACTCAAGACGAATATAACTCAGCAGTCGTTAACGCAAAGGATAAAGGATGGGATCAAGGTTTGGTTGAGAAAAAGAACCTGAAATTTCCATACTAAAGTTGCGAAGTACGTCCATTAGCGAGAGCCAAGGAATAATATATAATATCAGAACTGTTAATTCAGTTCTGATTTTTTTGTACCCAAACCAGATTTGAAACCGCTTAGCTCAGGCTTTTCTTGCGCGATATTCAACTATATTTAAATAATATAGTTGACAATAAAGGTAATTAAGTATTAATATGAATAAATCAGTGATGAGTGGGCACATCCTGTGCTCCTTCATCTTCAGACAAGCGAAAGGTTACCACTATGAGCTCGTTACTTACACCCGTTGTACCGGACCCACGTCACCGCGTTACGTTTCCTGGTGAAGTTGATATCCGCGTTTCGTGGGGCTGGTACAATAATCAGCCCGAAACCTGGGAAATCAGTTCAATTGGTGTGCGGTTGCAACACTTCAGTGAAGATACAAGACACCTTCTGGGCTGGCGTAAGGATGACAGCAATAGCTTCACTAAAGGAGGCTGGAAGGTATTGTTTGCGGAGGGGGAACCCTTCATTCTCGAATTCACGGTTGGAGAGAACTTCTCTCAAGCTTCAGAAGAACAACTTCAGACCCTGTCTGAGCTTGTCGGCTCAAGGCGACTTGCACAAGCACTGATGAGTGAACTTGACACTGCGAAGCAGAACACGTCTTGCGAGACGCGTTTGAGGACGGAGGGCTCGTTCAGGTTCCGCGATCTGTCGGATTATTACGAGATGATGGTTGCGGTCGGATCTCAGATACCTGTTGATGCCGAACAACCGTTCGACGCTCAGAAGTTCTTGGCCGAGCACACAGACTTCTGGCTCGAAGGAAGTAATGTGGCGGAACATGTGGCCTACTACGAATCACATGAACCTCGCGGGGATCAGACCCAAGAGCAGTACGAAGCCGAAGTGCAGGATTTCCAGAGCGTGGCCGAAGCAGGTCGCGTATGGGCATCAGGTATGTTGGTGGCCAAGGTCTAGAAGAAGAAGGAGCAACAGCCCGGTAACCCCGGGCTGTTTTTCCTAATAACTATTATGCCAGTTAATAAATGATGAAAAGTTGCTAATTCCACAAACACTCGGAAACGCTGAGGTAACTGCTTTCACGCCTTCATCGACTATAAAGAGACCATAATTCCCAAACAATCAGAATAACCGGGAGCTAATAATTTCCCCTCCCTCCTGAGAGAGCAGGCGGGTGAAAAGCTGACCTGTTCCTTATACTTGTCCAACTAAAATTTGCTATACTTGATTTCAGATATGAAAAGTAAAAAAATATTAATTAGCTACAAAATAGCATTTGCACTTCTAGGCTTTAGTGCTGTGGTAACAGAAATTGCCACTCTAGTTGAACGCGGTCAGTTTAATCCATTCAATTTTTTCAGTTATTTTACTATTCAGAGCAACATCTTTGCTTTTGCAATATTACTTGCAAGCACTGTAGCCGTAGCAAGCAACAAAAAATCTACCATCTTAAACTTGCTTAGGGGAGCAGCTACCTTATACATGGTCATTACAGGAATTGTTTTTGCTGTCTTGCTCGCAGGAGTAGAAGGATCTATCCTTACAGCAGTACCCTGGGACAACATAGTACTGCACTACATCATGCCGGTAGTCTTATTGGTTGACTGGCTAGTTGATAAGCCAAACAAGTCTATTGCATTCAAAAATTCTTTCGTTTGGTTGATATACCCAGTTGCATACGTAATTTATAGTCTGACACGCGGATACTTCGTTGATTGGTACCCATATCCATTTCTTGATCCAAGCAGTAACGGGTACGGTGGTGTTTTGGTGACTGGAATAGGTATCGCGGGCTTGACCTTTGTCTTAATGTTCGCATTAACTAAGCTTTCTCGTACCAAGACTTCTAATTGGAATTAAATCATTTGACCCCTAGCAGATGTAAGCTAAAGTAAAGCGGGCCTAAAGTCAGGTGGTAGAAACACTTGGTTCGAATCTGGTTGCCGGAGCCTAGCATTGACAAATATTCTTATAGATTTTTTAATATATTTTACTTATGCACCGCATGTGTCTGTTCGTGTTAAAATATATACAACGAATTTAACGTGAAGCTGAAGGTACTTTTATCGGTTCTAAAAGCTGCAAAAAAGGTAATTATGAAAAATTGGATCAGCGGTAAATATAAGTTAGCTGCAGTAGCTATAACAGCAGTAGTACTCAGCAGCACAGTAGGTGTATTGGCCTACACGAATCTAGATTTCAGCAATAAAGCTAGAGAATGGCAATCTGCCAACTGTACTCAAAAAGAGCTAAATATGCCTAAAGCCAGAGAACAGAGTGCTATTTGTTATGGTATAGCAGGCGTTGAAATGAATGCTGTCGAAATAGAAGCGGTCAAACAGGCGGTCGAAAAAAGTAGTGGGAATGATTCTATTTATACTTTGCTTAATGTCGATACCTCTAACGCAAACGTTGATGCTAGAGAAGGCGTAATAGAATCTATGGTACCCGTTGACGGTGTAATATCCAGCCTGACACTCCTCGCTAAAGGAGGCGCTGATAAAGTAATCGACTTGGGCAGAGTTGATATTACAGTTCTTGTGAATGGCTCAGATGTAGTATTCGGTACGTATTTAGATGAAGACCATACTCGAAACATTGCTCTATCCAATGACATACAGGTGAAAGCGGGTGATGTGTTGCAAGTAAAAATTAAAAATTCTGACGATCTTTTCACCACTGGTACAACATCCCATACATGTTATCCACCAAACGAATGGGGCCACCGGATATGTAGGGAAGGATCGATTGCGCAACTTAACCTGAACATTGGCCTCTACTTAAAGGCAAAATAGGTAACACTGATAATCCTAGTACGCTAATAAATCCTGTTTTATCACAGTTATAACTTGCTCTATTGTTGTGAGCCAAGCCATGATTGATAAAGTCAGAACTGTTTATTCGGTTCTGACTTTTCGTACGAAAAACTAGAATTGAGACCTTGTACGGCTATAAAGCTAACCTCGCACAAACGCTCAATCGTATACAGCTATTTCATCGCAAACGATATTTATGTTTCTAGTGTTAGCACTAGAGCTCACGACTGAGTTATGAATAGATTTTAAGAATCATGGTTGAAAATCCCATTATGGTGTATAGTTTCAGGATAAACGTACGGAGAGTCGTCCAGGATGAAACATGTTACTCATGAAAGCACGCTAGATAATGGCATCAAACTGCTAGTTATTGATGTGTCTGATTCTAACCATTTCAATCTGGTCATTGCAGTGAACTCTGGCTACCGACAAGCGACTCTAGAGGACATCGAGCAATACGAAGTACCACATCTGTTAGAGCATATGGTTTTTGACGGTTCAGCTAGCTATCCATCACAAGAGGCGCTGAATGACATCTTTAGTATAAGCGGAGGAAGTTATAATGGCACAACTACACCGTATCACAATATGTTCATGTTTAATAACAAAGTTAAAAACGCAACTACAATACTACCAGCAGCTCTCGATATGGTCTTTCATCCTTTACTGAAAGAAGAATCATTTAATGAAGAAATTCGTGTTGTCGAGAATGAGCTGAGTGAGTATATGGGTGATTTTGCGCTTAACGCCGATCAACATACGCAACAGCAAATTATTCCTAGCCTACCAGTGAGTACCGACACGCAGCTGACAAGGTTACAGGCGGTTACCTACCAGGCCACTGCCTCGTATCATAAGAAATATTACGGTACTGCCAACACTACAATAATTGTTTCATGTGATACTAAAAAACTGTCTCATAGAAAAATTGAGACTCTAATTGTAAAGGCTACTAATGCCGCGCCCAAGCTATTGCGCTACGAACTTCCTACATTTAATTTTGTTGAAAAAACCGACCACCTGACTCAATTTATAGAAATTGGAAAATCGATTGACCAATCGATTGCATCTATACAATATGTTGTTTCAGGAAAGGCGAGTGACAAGCTGCTTCAAGCTTTGTCGCTATTTGCTTCTATTGCATCAGGTATGAATAGCAATTCTGTAAATTACAAACTACGAAAGATGGGACTTGTGTACGGTATGTCGCTCGAACTGTCAGCTTCGATCGAATCTTATGGTATCGAACTCTCTGTACAATCCGACAATGATAAGTTTTTTGATATTTTTAGTTATACGATTGGACTAACAAGAGATTTGATTGAAAATGGAATCCCGGAAACTGTTTTCCAAAAGCTAAAATCGGAATACATTGAGCAGTTTGATGATGCAGTTTCAACTAGTGACGGTATTATGAGCTGGTATCTAGGCGATTACCTAATGACCGAAAGCCTGCTCAGGCCCGATGATTACAAAAAGATAGTGAGTGCTGTTTCACAAAAAGGAATGTTGGCAGCAGCCGGAAAACTTGTATCGTACGATAATCAATTTGCTACTGTATTTTCTGCAAAAGGGATTCGTGTTGCTTCGGGAATGGACACGCTCTCTAAATCAATCTTGGCTGATAATGAGATTGTTGACGCAGTACTCATTACTAATAGCACCTTACCTTTAAATGTAAAACGCTTACTCGGGAAAGAACTTAATGGGTATTATGAGTATGACCAGAATGCTGGACCACTAAAAAAAGTTGCGTATTATATTAATTCGCGACCTTTGCTTGCATGGACGGGTATTACCGTTGAATTTTTATTTGGTATCGTTCTGATTTATGCGTTTAGTGCGAGTTTGTTTACAGATAACCTCTTCTTTAAAATTATTGGTATCGTTGCAGGCGTTGCGTGTATTGTAGAGAGTGCGGCGGATGTTTACATTAGACTGAAACTTAAAAAGCAATAAAGCTCCACAGGCTTTAATTGTTTTAAGAGGCGAAAGTAATTCCAAGGTATTGAACAATAAACGTTAATGACAAACGAGACATTATTTAATCTACTAGGTCTTGCCTTATTATAGTTATAACTTGCTCTATTGTTGTGAGACAAGCCATGATACGCAAAATCAGAACTGTTTGTTCAGTTCTGATTTTTTGATACCCAGGCTAGAATTGAAGCCTGGTCTGTTTTGCCGCATTTTTTACGGACGTTATTTGGGTATGGGTTATTTTATAGACGCAGCGCTTTTATAGGAGTAAAGTATAGATATTATGAAAAAATCACTTCAATCACTCCGTAGATTAAATGTTGTTGCTGGAATATTTCATCTTATTCTTGCTAGCATTGTGATGGGCCTTTCAAATGACTTCTCGTTACCAATAACAGCAAGTTATCTTGCAGGCCCTCCAGGAAGCGTCTTCACCGATCCCGTCACGCTATTAAATATTCGTACCGGTTACGTAGTTGCGTTGTTTTTGGGTCTTTCATCACTCTTTCATTTCATTGTTGCAACGAAGTGGTTTTACGCAAGGTACCAGAACGGCCTAAAGAACAACATCAATGTCTTTCGTTGGGTTGAGTATTCACTCAGTTCATCGTTGATGATCTTTTTGATAGCACAGATAACTGGCATTAGTAACTACGGTGCGTTGATTGGAATTGTTGGCGTGAATGCCTCGATGATACTGTTTGGGTGGCTTCACGAAAGGTATGTGAAGCCCGGTAGTGGTGACTGGCTCCCATTCATCTTTGGCTGCATTGCTGGCATTATACCGTGGATCGTTGTGTCGATCAGTGTGCTGTCGCCGAATTCTCCGTCAGATGCGACGCCACCGGGATTTGTTTATGGTATTATCATCTCAATATTTGTCTTATTCAATACTTTTGCCTACGTACAATTCAAGCAGTACCAAGCAAAAGGCAAGTGGAAAGACTATCTGCGCGGCGAAAGGGCATATATCGTTCTTAGTTTTGTTGCAAAGGCCGCTTTGGCGTTGCAAATATTTGCCAATACCCTTATTTAACGCAAGTACAATCCGACAACAAGACATCCATTTTAAATATAAAAAAGCTCGTGCATGAGTGTATAATATTTTTTTCTATTAAGAAACGGCCATGTCTTGTTTAATTACAGTTTTAACTCCCTCTATCGTGGTGAGCCAAGCATAAGCACTATGATGAAAGTCATCGTGTTTTTGCTTAACTAAATGTGTACATATTGACAAAGCACTAGCTTTATGTTAATATCTATGTAAGAATAACAAATAAAACAAAAAAATGTCTGAACAAATAAATCCAATAATTGACCAACAAAAAGCTCCCGCGCCGAGTCATCGGTTCGATGACGTTACCGTTCAACTATTTGCAGAGTTTGACACGGCGAATATTATTCCTGACGATCTCCCTGATTTAGAAGAAAGGGCTTTGTATAAAGGTTGGCTTGGTTCGTTAGACGAAAACACTCGATTGATTCTTGATGAGCGTAAACAAGCAAGGGTAAGGCACGAAGTAATTAAGGATGTGATTGTTGAGTCAGCGCCATATCTTCTTGATGGCAAATTATCATCCGAACAAGAAGAACGTCTGGGTACAGTTAAGTATGTTTTAGGCATAAATCAATCGGGCACGTCCTCTTTAAGTGAAGCCATTGATTTTTTAAAGGAAGAAAATGGTATTTCCTTGGGTATTTACGGCCTTGACCAAAGATTTTTATTGATAGACATTAACAGCGTTTCAGAACACCACGAGTCGGGTGAACGTGCTATTGTTGACGGTTACTACGGGAGTACCGGTATAGGAAAATTTATTGTTGCAATTCCTATGGAAAATAGAACCAAATATGTTGCTCAGGATGCAAATGCAACCTATCAAGATATTGAAGGCTTTATTCAGCCAACAGCTCAGGATGGCGGAAGGTCAGTCAGCCCGCGTTATATTGCGGGCTATATTGACGACAAGGGCAAGTACAGCGAAAACAAAAACTTTGGGTTATCTGCCGAACCTTTGTTCGAGTAGACTAAAGCTATTTTCGTTTTGTGTCAAAGCTAAGAGGAACTGTTTTATTAAGCTTACTGAAGCCGATAAATATATCAGCAAGGGTAGAGGTGCGAGTCGCTTATATCTACAATGACAAGAGTATTAACGGCGTCTTCTCGCTTCTTTCTCTCCCGTCCAGCTGAGCCTTTGTATTTTAATTTAACACTAAGCGCCTTATACTATAGCTATGACTCAAGAAATAACTTTTGCGACAGGTAACAAGGGTAAGGTAATGTCCATGCAGAGGCATATTACTCAGTTAGGTATTGATGCTGTGATTGTGCAGGCATCGATTGAGCTTACTGAGATTCAAGCGGACACCGCAACAGAAGTTGCACGAGCAAAGGCAAAGCAGGCATATGAACAGATAAAAAAGGCCGTCCTTGTCGACGATAGCTCATTTCATATCTCCGCCTTGGGCGGTTTCCCAGGTCCTTACATTAAATATATGCTAACAACTATTGGTGTAGAAGGAATTATTGATTTTATGAAGGATAAAGCTGATCGTTCGGCATATTTTCTTAGTTCGCTCGTATATATAGATAATCAGGGCGACGAGCATATCTTTAACGACTTGCCGTACCAAGGTGTTATTACCGAAGCGATTGATCAGTATACGTCTGAAACTGCTTGGGGCGAGCTATATAAAATATTTATTCCTATTGGCAGCGATAAAGTACTTGCTCGCATGACTTCGGCTGATCATGCAAGGGTCGATAAGAAACAGGCAAATTCTTATGAGGATTTTTGTCATTGGATAAAGACAGTGAACGCCCCGTAAAGAAGCTTTAGTCCTTAGGGTCTGGAGCTAATTGGCTTATGCAGCAACTCAAGATGAAACCTCCGGCTATTATGCAGAAGATTTACAAAGGCTACTATTGAAGGTAAACAGGCGGCAATATACCACTCGGGATACGAAGGTATACGTTATCACACTCTTTTTCTTCAGGGTAAGGCATTGTACGATGTTGTTTACAAATATGAATACGAGGGAGATGCTTCAACCTATATGGATACGTATAATCTTGTTACTTTGTCTCTCAAGTTCAAATAATAGCGGTGGTCAGAATTGAAAATCGATACCCCTCATGCTATGATGAAGACAACGAAATTGAGGAGAAAATTTGTTCATGGATAACGTACCTGTTCGCGTCGGCGGTCCGGCCTCTGTGCCCCGCACTGATTCACCTAATTCTGGTCGTAAGTGGCCCTCAGCCGGTCAAAACGGTAGCCCAAAACGAAACATCTTAAAACCTGTATTGATTGCACTCGGTTCTTTGATTGTGCTAGCTATCTTTGTACTTGCGAGTTGGTCATTACAGCGTAACAGCGTCGGTGCTCAAATCGACAACGGTAAGTACCAAGCGGTATTTTTTACTAACGGCCAAGTCTACTTCGGTAAGCTTGAAAAACTCAGCGGTGGGTACTTTAAGTTAAATAACATTTACTACCTCCAGGCACCTGCAACCGAAGATTCAGAGAGTCTACAAGCGACCACAGCTCAACAGGCCGCCGATGTACAGCTCATTAAACTGGGTAGTGAAGTACATGGCCCCGAAGATTCGATGGTTATCAACGAAGATCAAATCTTATTCTTTGAAAACCTGAAGGCAGATGGCAAAGTCACCACTTCTATTGGTGAATACATCAGCCAGAAAAAGTAACTTAGGGCAGTTGCTACATGAAGCGTACAATTCTTCAATCGCGCGCGGTTAAGTTAATTCGAAATGCGACAATTAGTATGTTGGTTCTGTTGATTTTGGCTGTTGGTGCTGGAGTTGCTTACACCTGGTACATGGGGCAAACTGATATTGAAAATACGTCCGCTGTAGCCAAACCGGTTGAATATGAGCCAGTAAAAGTTGTCGAACCGCCGAAGCCAGCAGCAAATGCAAAAATTGGCGCATCGGTACAAGCACTGACTTCACCTGTAAAGCCTGGCGAAAACACGTCACTGACGGTGAAGTCAGTGCCGGGTTCAAGCTGTGCGATAAGTGTCATTTATGACAAAACACCCAGTACTGATTCGGGTCTGAAGCCTCAGGTAGCCGACGACTTTGGCATTGTAGCCTGGGCGTGGACTGTCGAGCCAAGTGCGCCACTGGGTACATGGCCGATGAAAATTACTTGTACATATTTGAAGCAGTCGGCTGTTGTGCAAGCTGATTTGATTATCGCCCATACCGTCGAACAGTAAAGATAATTTATTTATGAAATGAATCTATAAAAAAGTGGTCCTAGTTGACCACTTTTTGAATTTCTAGCTGATCACCTAGTTGGCGCCAGGTTGTTTCGCTGATTTCCTTGTCGGGATTCATAAAAACGAGTAAGCCTCTTTCGAGCAGAATACCCACCTGTTTGTTATCTTGGAGCGACAGTCGACCCAGGTAGATAGTTCCATTCGACGTTGGAACCGTTGCGTACTGCTTGGCAATATTCGTCAAGAACCGTTCTCGGTATTCGGTTATATCTGTAAATTCAGGCGGCTGGATGTATTCTGATACGGTCACTTTTCCTTCCGGTAGGTGTACGACGAACGAGAAGACCTGGACTCTCTCTTCGGCAGTTGTATAGGCATAATCTGATGTCGTAATATCGGCTGTGTCGCTTGGCAAAACAAATGGCGAAAAGGTGAGTTGTTGCTGGATTGCATCGGGGATAGGGCTAGTGCTGCGGGAGAAATAGAGGTACCCCGTTATTAGCGCAGCCGACAATACTAAAACCGCAAACGTCCACATGATGTAGGTTTTGATTCGATGCGGGGAGTACCTTTGGTATGTCTTCATGGTGGTTTAGCGAACGATAAAGTTAACGTAAAGTGAACCATTGCAGGTTGCCGCACTCGTACAACCTGTAGAGTAACTTGTGCGTGTGTTACCAACAGAATAGTAGAATGAGTTGTTCGGGATAGATGCAGTAGTGTCACCGTAGCCATTTGTTAAACTTGTTTTTACGAACTGTCCGGACGTACCAGTGATTGCTTTTACCCAGCCTGAGCCGACCGTTGTGACGATAGAGTTAGGTGCACCGGTTGAGGTTAGACCATCGGTAGCAACGATGACACCGTAGAGTTTTGCGCTTGCTGCTACTGCCGGAACCATGGCGCCGTTTGTACCACCGGCATCAACAATCATGCCGAGATCTGACGCTACTGATGTATTGACCGCTTCTTTCAGTGATGATGTAAAAGTACGGGTATCGTAGATATTATCAATTCGGCCGGCGGTGACCGATTCGCCCTGAACGCTTGCTAGACAAAGTACCGGTGCTGATACGTTGAACGTTGGCATGGCGCTGGTTGCATTCAATTGACCGGCCGTCGACGTAAAGGCTGGTTGGCTGTTCGCACCTGTCAAGCAAACGTGACCCCAGCGGTTGGCTGTAGTAAGACTAACGTTGTTAGTCGAGGCGATATTGGTGCTGAGCGTAGTTGCGCTCACATTAACACGGCGACCACCCGAGTAGGCAATACAGGCTTCAACGCTGACACTTGTGTTAGATGCCCACGAAACTTTACATGGCCCAGATGCCCCGGGTACAACCAACGACGGCAAGTCGTACGGGTTTGCACCGGTTGATGGAACGATACCGTAGGTCAAAAGCCCAAGTGTATCTGGGTTGGAAACGTCGCCCCAAGAACCGTTGATACATGCCCTAAGGCTACCCATTGAAGAGTTGTAATACATTGAACCTTGGCCAATAGTTGTTGTACACGTACCAGTATCGTTGGCTAGATTTGAGGTATCAAGCTGCAGGTTAATTTGAGTTGCGTCGGCGATGTTTGAGCCGATTTGTGTCTGTGTATTGAGTGTTATACCACCACCAGCACCTGCCGGACGAATAGTAAAGACATCTACTCCGCCGTTTTGAATGGCAAAACGACCATTGCTGCTACACGTTGCTGAACATTGTAGGTTGAATAAAATATTCGGCGATACGGTTGCTTGCTGTGCAGTAATTCGGTAATCTTTGCCGTCGGCTAAGAGTGTTGTAGCTGGGCTACTGTTGTCGTAGGCGTTTTGCAGACTGACGGTAACACCCGCCGCACAGTTACTGAAGCCAAGCGCACCGCTACCAGTATCTTTCAGACAGTCACCAGCAATACCAAGGTTTACGGGCAAGGTGAGTGCGTAAGAGCTTGAAGGGTTAATGCCCGGTGCCCGTATGGTAATAGTGTTGGCACCAGCTGAAGTTCTAAATAAGATTGACCCGGTAGCGGCGCTGCTTAGCCCAAGTGAAAGTGAGTTGCTACCTTGAACGTTGAGTGTGCCACCTACTGTCGTTGCGACGTTAGTGCGGCCGATGGTAATAGTACCCGCGGCACCAGTTGCCGTACCGACGTCGAGTGTAATGTTACCCGAGTTACTGGTTGTGCCAGTTGCGTTACCACTTCGAATTACTAGGTTGCTACTGTTGGTTGAAGCTGTTGCTCTGTCCTGCGTTTGTAGTTGGGTAAGAATACCAGTGCCGGTAATATTGAAGTTACCCGTTTGTACTGTGCCCGGGCTTGAGCCTTGTAGCTGAATAGTTGAGCCCGCTGATGCGGAATAGCCGCTACAAGTGACCGCGGTTGTACAGATATCAACAACCGTTCCACCGATAACGGCTTTAAGGCTATTAGTATCAGAACGATAGAATAAACCACCGTTATTGGTTGCAAGGCTTGTTACTGGATCAACTGCGGCGCTATCTAGTACAAGGAGCGTTGTTGCTGTGTCGCTACCGGTACTGTCACCAACCTTTAGGACGTTATTTGTGGTATTGGCGGTGAAAAGTGTTTGTGATGATTGGGCGGACTGGATGCGGAAAGCGTCGGTACTGTCCTGGCTGTTGCGGAAAGTGTATTGAGCAGTTTCGGAACTGCGCTTCAGATAGAAACTGTCAAAGTAGAACAAGCCTGCTGAGGCTGTCGAGCGGACGGTCGCCGAGACACGTGCATACTGAGCATTTGCAGGAACGGTCGCATTTATTTTGCGTAGTACGTAGCTGGTTCCAGGAAGGCTGGCGTAATCGGTGCTGGAACTGAGAAGGGTTTTATCTTTGTTGTACCAAGTAATCTGAACGCCTGCGGTTCCGTTGGCTCCAGCACTATTTTTAACCTTGCCTTCAAAATAGAGATTATCATCAGGGTTCACTTCATAGTAGCTGCCTGCGAAAACATCAATATTGGTTGCGTTTGGTGTTACTTGAAGCATGTAATTACCGGCATTAGCGTTAGCTACATCCGAAACAATGGTAGATTGGGCTGGACCAAACCAGCCTTCTTCGCCACCGCTTGCTGACCCACCGGTTTCGAAACTTGGATTTGCGATTTCGTTGCCCGGTGTGCGAATGGTATTACTAATGACGTAGTCGTTACTACTGTTGATATTGAAAAGGTAGTTACCTGTGGCGTTTAGCACCCGAAAGGCTGAAGCTTCGTCGGTCGTCCCTTGGATGGTTACTCGGCCTGTATTACTGACCCCAAACAAGACAGTTCCAAGGCCGGTTGGGTTACTGCCGCGGACATTCAATATATCAGTCCCGATAGTCGTATCTGCATCCTGAATATCGATAGTTCCACGAGTGGCGTCAAGTTTAATTTCGGGTGTGGTTGTTGGGTTTGTACCGTTGGCATATGTTGCTTGGAGAGTTGTCGCGTTGCTGGCACCGCCGGGTGTCCAGGCTGCACCGTTCCATATCATTGTGGCGGTTGCATTTTTACGCATAGCGACACTTACTGAGTTGGCGCCAGTGTTAGTAAGAAGGGTAAAGTCGGTACTACCACTGGCTGATGTAATGTAAATGATACGGCCCGCGGTGGCTGTGTTGGTTGGGGCGGGTAGTGTAACGACGACATCACCTGCGAGGGCGCTGACGATGATGGTACCGTTGCTATCGACGCTGACCTGACTGATTGTACAATTAGTTGCACAGGCGGCATTGGTAGCGGCGATGTAGGCGGTGGCACCAATGTTTACGAGCCCTTGAGCGCCCGTACCCGTACTGTTGCCACCAGCAATTGTAATACTACCGCCATTATTGTTTCCGGTTCCTGAAGCATTACCACCCTGCAATATAAGTGAGCCACCAGCTGCCCCAACACCAATGCTGCCAGCCGAACCAGCCGCAATTGTTAATGACTTACCGGCCACGCCTTCGGCAGCAGAGGCAATATTAATTGTGTGATCGATACTGTTACCAAAGTTGACGTTACCGCTGCTGTTAATCATAAACATATCATTACCAGCCGATTGCAAAGCAATAAGGTTACCTGTGCCTGTCTTGTTAATATAAATGCTGTTGGTATTAGTTGAGGCATCTGTTTGGACGCCTTGAGCTAGCTGCAAGAACTGAGTACTTGCAAGCCCACCGAGTAGGCCAGTGTTGAGCGCGTAGGTAGCTGAAGATAGGCGCTTCAT
>Ga0326733_1000187_pt1 | contig 20050 bp, 21 predicted proteins | sample 14_GP2_308_FD_207946 | JGI IMG/M metagenome (GOLD analysis project Ga0326733, IMG submission 207946) | Glacier ice microbial communities from Ngari, Tibet, China - 14_GP2_30.8 | ecosystem: Environmental > Aquatic > Freshwater > Ice > Glacier | place: China: Ngari, Tibet | collected 2018-07-17 | reverse complement strand
GGACAGCAGGGATTGTGAGCGCGTGTTTGATCAGCAGGAACAGCGGCTCATCGATGACGTCACCGCAGCGGAAAAATCCGATATGATAAATCTTGTGGAACGAAACGGTCGGCTGGAAAATTCTTTGCACGCGCATCGGAAAAATCCGCTGGTGAGGAACGAGTGACGTCATCTGCTCGCTTCCACGGCCTTTCCTGCCGGTCTGGCTCACAACCCCAACCTGCTTCGCTCTCTCGTGACTCTGCTCTGTGTCGCTTCCTCCCTTCCCCAGCATCATGACTTCATCTGCTCCTTCGTCTCCGTCTGCTCCTTCGTTCACTGCTTCGCGGTCTACGTCTGCTCCTGCTTCGACGTCTCCGTCTGCTCCTCCGCCCACTCCTTCGAGGTTCGTCGCTACATGTGGCCTGCTCTGTGATTGCCAGTGTGTTGCCACGACCACTTGCTAATGGTCGCTCGTTTACTCTCCTCTCTGCTGTTCAGCGATGCCCCTTCGTCCGCTCCGCTGATCGCTACCATGCCACTCCCCCCCTTCCCCGGCATCGTCGCTGCGGGCGCTCCTGCCTACACTCCGACGTCCGCTCCTTCGTCCTATCCTGCGTCGTTCACCCCCTCGCCGTGCGCTCCTGAGGACCTTCAGGCTATGCTGGATGCCAAGCGCAAGTCGGAGGAGGACTCTGCCTGGCAGGTCAAGCAGGCCGCGTGGAAGGCTACCTACAAGCCGGTGCCTCGGCAGGAAGGCAAGAACATCTGTCCTGGTGCCGTTCAGATGGTGGGTCAGGAGGACCATCCGGTGTTCTGCCATGGATACTGTGATCCCATCGGAGGCTGCGCGTACACTCGTATTCGCGCGATCTTTCTGGGGAACCTCGATGGTATCTGGGCAGCGGGTAACCTGTACATGCACGGACTCGAACTGCAGCGCCTCAGGAAGGAGAATAGGGAACACATCGAGGCTCGTGATGAGGCTCGTGAGGAGGCTCGTGTTGCCAAGAGTTCATTGCTCGTGATGCGGACTTCCAGGTGCTGCTCGATCTACAACGGTGACTCGCGCGACCACAGCACCGGCGAGCATCCCTGTGCCGAGTGCAAGGAGTCCATCGACGATATCGAAGAAGAGTACGAGGGCACCCTGCGTGATCACAACATGCTGCCCTGGTGCCTCTCGTGCGAAGAACCGCTCCACACTGAGTGTGTTCGTGAGGAGAGGCTGTGCAACGCCAACGAACACACTACCATGTTCCAGATGACGGGAATGCCTCAGATCGGTACCACGTGCTCGACCTGCTTCGCCAATGAGCAGGCCGACAAAGATGTGCCAATCACTACCAAGGCTGATCGCAAGCGCAACTCCCCCACCCCTCCCGAGGGAGAATCGCCCCTCAAGAAGGTCAAGGAGCAGGAGTAAAGCACCCTTTCTCCTTCATCGTTCCACTCCGAGTCACTTCGCATGCAATGCACGCGTTCCACTCCTTCTACTCGAGCACACCTTCCACTTTGCATTCGATACACCCCTCTTACTCGTCGCATCCATCGAGCGCTGTCTGCTCGTCGTCAACTCGCTCTAGAGTTGTGTACCTCTACTCATACAATGTACAAACTAGTTTAAATACCTCTGCATGCGATAATGCAGGCCTTGTCGTCTGTTCAAATAGTGATGTTAAGAGACACTGGGAGAATCTTCTTCGGACGAGGCATACGAGAACATTCTGTCTGTCATAATCAGTCTCGAAGAGTCATGCAACGTATTCATTACCAGCCTGGTTAACTCAGTTGATAGAGTGACAGGCTTTTAACCTTCTAGTCATGGTCATACCAGGCTGACTTCTTTTTTGATCCCTTGTTCCGTCTTTGACCACTAGAGAAAAGGATTCGACTTTAGACCACCGTTGATCCAATTTCTAATCCGAATAAAGTATTTCGTAGAACCAGACGTGCTACCTTGCACCTGCTTCATTCATTCATCTCGATCGACTGTAATTTCATTCATTTCGGAATAATTCTCACTTCATCATGTCTAGGTTTGTCGGATCCAACAAACATATTCCGACTGCATGGGATTTGGTTCAATCCGACAAACCCAAGGACAACCAAGTCGTTGACTCCGATGTCATTGAGATCAACGAGCCCATTACCACTGAGGCATCTGACCATGTCATTGAATGCAACATTCAAGGCCCTAAAGGTCTGCAATTGAATCCATTTGGCCCTATCGGTCCACCCGGTCTTGGTGGTCTGTTTGGCCCGATTCACTTTGAGCATCCCGGTTTGAAGCATCAAGGCGATATAGAGGAACAAATGGAATTGGAGGCACATGCCTCCAAGTGCTTAAATAATCTAAACACATATCATCACCAACCTGCTCACAAAGTACACTCCAACATTAATATTGGAGGGTTCTCACGTTACATTGATGCGATGATTGACACTCCCGAATGTGTGGTCTACGTTTCTGTCGACTCATTCACTTACACATCGAAACCGATCGTCCAATGTGATCTTGAAGCCCGAGGCAGAGTATTTCTCAAATACGATGATGCCCTAGGAATTGCCAGTATGTATCGTAACCTACTCGTTGCTAAAAGAGATCAAATGGGAAGGGGATACGACATCTCCAGCGAGATCGTAAATGTAAATCCATCCGAAGTTGAGAAGAATTGGGGATACACCATACTTCTGAGAATTGACAACGTCAACCACACACATGCGCAGCCTCAGACGCCGAAACCACGCTGGACTTTTAAGTCTTACCTTGTAGCGGGTATGTCAGTTGTCACTTTCGCATCAGTCATTGCGATGATGGTCACCGGAGCACGCAACCGTTCTACCAAGTGCTATCATCATTTTGTTCAAAAACCTACAATTTACTAGTTTCACCTAACATACATGCCACAATTATTATAACAACACAATGAATGAGAAAGACACGTGCATACGATGTACAAACTACTTCAAATACCTCCCTCTCTGCATGCGACAATACAGGCTTTGCCGTCTGTTCGCGTATGCCTCTTCTGAAGAAGATTCCCACAATGTCTCTTAACATCATTATTCCATGGTCATCATCAGTCTCGCAACGTCATGCATTACCAACCTGGTTAACTCAGTTGGTAGTGTGACAGGCTTTTAACCTGCTAGTCATGGCCCATACCAGGCTGACTTCTTTCTGCTCGCCTATCTTCCATCTTTGACCACTAGAAAAACGGATCTTGCAAATTCAACCATCATTTCGATGATAATCCGAATAAATTATCCAGAGAATCGGCAAAGCACCTTGCGGGGCTTGTATTTCATTCACTTTCAATCGTCTGTAGTTTCAGTCTACTCGGAAATCCCTACTTTTTGTCATCATGTCTTCTCGGTCTTTCGGATCTAACCAACTTCCTTGCGTGAGTTCATTTGATCTGGTTCCATCCGAAGAGAAAGTTAAAGATGATGAATCCTATGTGGTTCCAAATCTTGAAGATTACCGTGTTAAAGAGCCGATCACTTGCGAGAGCAAGGGGCTCAATCCACCAGTCACCAGTACTTGCGGACCTCAATGTCTTCTCGCTGAAGATGAGCGATTGAACCCAAGTGGTCCTACAGATTTTGAGAATAGAAGAGTCAAATATCAGTGCAAATACCAGGAAAGAGTGGAGTTGGAATCACGTTATCTTAACAAGTACCACATCAAACCGGATCATATTGTATATTCCAATATTCCTATTTCAGAGTTTCAAGATAATTGGGTTGGGATTCTCATTAATCCATGTCTGTCGATTCATTCACTTACATGCCCAAACCAATCGTTGGATGTGAAATCGAGGCCCGTGGTAGACTCTTTCTCACCGAGAAAGATGCTCAAGCGATGGTCGACATATATCGGACCCAACTCATTAGAAGAAGAAAGTATAATGGACCGAACTCCCATCTGGATATCTCCGGGGAAGTCGTCACTATTTCTCCTTCCGAGAATCAGCAGACTGGGGGGTACGCCGTGCTCCTGAGAACCACCAAACCCAAGGCCCAGCAGGCACCTCGTTGGAACTGGCAAAATTATCTCTCTTTCGGCGCATCGTTCATTGCATTCGCTGCTGGGATTGCCCTCATTACAAGCAGGCGTCCGGTCATCAACAGACACTATTAGTCATTTATCTAACCGGACGCAGCGCGGTCAAATAGTAAATAGCAACCAGCACACATAAGAAATTCTCAATTAATCATACAATTCTCATTGTGTTTCAACCTACGTACATACCACAATTGTGCTCAACACAATGAATTAGATATACAAGTGTGTTGTTCATTTCAACATATGCTTCACTCCTACCATCATCATTACAGTGGGTTTGTGCTACATAATCGACAACAGCAGTCTTGATGTCAAACAACGTCTCTTCCTCGGAGTCGCTGTCGGAACCCAGATCATCGTTGGAACCAGTCCTTCGACATAATTTTTGATATGTTGGAGTCATCCGTTGAATGATGTCTGACAATTCTTTACTCGAATAGTATCCAACAAAACCATAGCGATTAGGGTAGACTCTTTGCTTGATGAATGGTAAAATGACACTCATCATCCATTTTCCACGAAATATATCTTGAGGACATTCGGGACCACGACAATCGGACCATGGTTCATTAGATTCATCTGGATTGTATCGAACAACATCAAATCCATAACCCATTTCTTTACACGAGCGCGGGACGTTGCTTTTAATGACTCAAATCAACATAAAATTCAGTTTGTGTAATTTTCTAGAATGGCAACTACAAATGTTATTGTAGACATATTATTCGGATACCAAGTCCTTACTTTCGATTCTGACGAGACCGAAATGTAGTAACGACCTTGACCGATGCCAATGCGATTGTTGCAACGATACCAGCAAAAATAAACCACCTCCAAGATTTCTTAGCAATCGGACAATGAACATTGATAGAATCATACAAGTCTGTTTGTATTTCATGTGCTTTGTAACTTGCGTTGATTGGAATATCTCTAATAATCTTTGCACGTCTACTCTTCCAGGATTCGTTGATAGTATCCCGTGCCACTAGACCAATAAAGTGGTTGAAACAAAGCGATAAATTCTCGATGTCACTGAATCTTATTGCCCAAGCCAATTGATAACCCCCGCTATCACCGATACAGTTGTCATCTAGGTAGACATTGATCCAATTCCTCGTGACAATTGCATTGGCAATGTGTGCGGCACCAATATCCCTAATGATATTGTTATTTAGATTGATCGATCGGATTGTAAGATTGGTAGCAAGCAATTTTGTAAACTCAATAATGCCACAATCTTCAATTGTATTATCTCCCAAATCCAAAGCAGTGACGCTCTTGTTGACAGCAAGAGACGTGGCAAGGGCAACGACACCCACGTCACCAATAAGATTGTCACTCAAATTCAAGACTGTCACCCTGCAAGTTGGACTTTCTAGTGCCTGGGCGATAATTGCTATACCAACATCCCCCAAATGATTCGCACTCAAATCAATCGATGTCAATGTGGTACTGTTTTTGATTAGAGTAGCAATTTCTTCACATTGTTTAGGGGTAATATAACGGCATCGCAAGTCAAGAATGGTATCGGTTTGCTTTTTGATTGGGAGTTTACAAAGATTCGGATTGACTTTGAATTCTTCTAGTCCTTGCGACTCTATAGTGGTTTCAAATGGCATCGTTGACAATACAGAGCAAACTTCCACGATCGTTTCGAGAGGAGACTTGCTCATACCATCAATGGAAATGTCCGACATTGGAACAAAATAACGGACGTGGAGAGAAGAGTGTCAACTTGTAGGAAAATAATAGTAGACTAGCGTCACCAAGATTCCGATATATATATTGAGACGGAATTTTCCGATGCAAAGCAACGTTTTTGGTCGGTGGTCACGTGACCAAATGGGTGGTGAGTCGGAAATTTCTGATTGGCAACGTCATCTCGACCGCTCCTGACGATCACTCACACTTCAAGCCGCTGCCTCTTCGCTGCCTCTTCGGTGCCTCTTCGGTGCCTCTTCGGTGCCTCTTCGGTGCCTCTTCGCTGCCTCTTCGCTCATGTTGGGCAGGCCTTCTCCTGACTTCTTCTCTGTTCCATCTCCCGATCTCGTCCCTGTCTACGACTGGAACCCTCAGATGGAGAGTCAGTAACACTGTGGTTGTCGTTGTCGTTGTGGCTGTCGTTGTCTTTGTCGCTGTTGCTGACTTGCTTGATCTCTTTGTAGAGTTTCGAGCCGAGATGCAGAGCAAGCAAGTCCATCTGAACCAGAAGAGTGCTCAAGAACTCAGTGACGATCAGTACATGACAAGGCTGGTGCATGAGAGCCTTGGCCTCTGGGCCAAGCAAGGTCTTCGAGTCGATTCCACTTCCCTCGTCACCAGCGCCAAGGTGGTGGACTTGCAGGACTTTGCAAGTTCTCTCAAGGATCGCTTTCAGCGTCTCCGCAAGCACCCTCTATTTTCCTCAGAGTTTGGGAACAAGAAACTCGCTGAACTGCCTCGATGGATCAATGCAAGTTCCAAGGCACGACCGGAAGAAATCGTTCAAGGCATCCAACACCACAACCTCGAACTTCTCTACCTCCTCTTCGAGCATACGTACCTCAATCCTGCAACGATGCTTCAGACGTCGTTCGTGCATGCTGGAGGAGTGGCTCTCTGGCAAGATCGTGCTCTCGTTGAGATGATGGCCTCCAAGACATCGAGTCTGCGTCTGATGCTCAACGGAGTATCTGTCAACGTCAAGAGTGTCTCTGCAAGTCATGGTCGTGGTGAAAAGGTGTTCGGTCCTCTCGGTGCTCCTCCCAAGTCCACACCTATCCGCGGTGGATTGCAGGAGAACAAGGAAGAGCGAGAATACAAGGCTGTCGGGCATGGTTCTTTTCACACTCCTCTCGGCTCTCTCTGTGATCCTCCGATGCGTGTGAACATTCCACATGCCCGTCACAGTTCCATCATTATGGATCTGGAAGGTGGACTTCAGGAGAACAAAGAAGAGCGAGAGTACCCGGTTCTCGAACGTGCCGATTTCGCCACTCCTCGTACTCCTCTCGCGCCACCGAAGCATTCGGCTGTCGCTACTCCTCGCCAGAAGCATTTCTCGAACAGTATTCAATCAGGGTATGCTGATGGAGCGAGTCTCAGTACTACCGAGGCGCTTCAGAAACAACAGCAAGATCGACAGGTTCTGGAACAACAGCGTCGGCTCAATTCTCAAGCCGAAGCGATGAACGAAGCAAATCGTCAGGTTGCTCAGATGCAACAGATTCAGCAGGCAAAGCAGGCACTGCAGGTACATCAGGAACAGCAGGCACGCAATGTTTCCGGGGTCCTGGGCAAGTTTCTCCATGTCATCAATCCTCTCAACATGTTTGCATCCAATCAAGCCGACGACATCCAGGACGAGGTCGATGAGAGTGATGAAGAAGATCCTGGTTCTCAGCCCATCCAACGACAGGAACCGGTCGTTGCGCAGCAGCAGCAGCCCCCTGCTCCTCGCTCTCGCGCTGTAGAAGCGGCGATCGCTCGCAACAATCAACCTGAAGGAGTCCTACAACCACCTTCTCTCACTGATCTGGAATATCAGGATGTGAATCGCATGTTCAAGAAGCAGAACAAGGTGACGATCAAGATGTATGAAACCGCCGCGGCTCACAAGGGGAAACACTGTCGTGCGGTCACTGTTGCTGGAACCATCTGCAAGAACAATCATGCAGCAAGTCGAGGTGGACTGTGCTCGTTGCACTACAAGAATCTCCGTGGAGCCGCAGGTGAAAGCAACTAAAAAACACCCCCGCGAAGTCCTTGCACGCATCAACCTCTGCATCTGCCTTTGCATCTGCCCATGTACTACAATACAACTATCATCAACTTTTCTATTTCACGCGCATTGCTACAGCAAACAATTGAAAGAGGCATTATTAGCGTAGCGTATGCGATGGTGACACCAAAGAGTCTTTCCTCTACTTAACACGTGAAACAAAAAAAGAAGATTGAGCCCGCAGGGATTCGAACCCTGGCAACTTTCGTTACGGGGTCTTGAATCCCGCTCCTTAACCAATTCGGACACAGGCCCATTGACTTGATCGTTGAAATAACACTCTATGCTATAAACCTGATAACGCTAAATTTGCTTAGAGACGGAAAAAAAGACCAAAAAGAATTGTGGACCCGCAGGGGATCGAACCCTGGCAACTTTCGTTACGGGGGCTTAAATCCCGCTCCTTAACCAACTCGGACACAGGCCCATCCACATTAAACACACTCTATTCAAACGACACTTATTCTGACTATTTTTCCGTGCAATTACCAGGGCATTCGAATTTTTATTTCATTGATTTTATCAATTGTATTGAAATTGTCATTGACTTGTCATTGTTTAGATTAGCAATGTACTTGATTTACATTGCATGAGCGACAGAGAGATGCAGTGATAGGAAGATCGTTGGGCAGTTCCACAAATTCTGCAATACTACATCGTTCAGGATGAAAGCAAGTGTTGTGAATGTTGCCTCGACAATTGCGACACCATGGTAGAGTGTCGTAAGCATAAATGATTGCGTAATACTCTTGTGAAAGGTCCTCAATAACCTTGGAACACTCCATGCACATCGATTCATGTGTGTTGAAAGTAAGACATACAGAAGATTGGATAGATACAACCTTGTGTTGTAGTTGACAGACTCTTTCACGATCATGGTTGATTTGTCGCCCAACAATACGACGGTCAGTCATATAAGTGTAGAGATTGGCAGCAGCCCATGTTGAATCAAGACGACCAAAGAAGACACATCGTAGACGATCATACGGACACGTACCAGGTACACATGATCCATAGCAAAGAATGGGATCGTTAATACAAGCAATCCTTCTGAATGCTCTGATACACAAGCGAGAGTCGACCAGAGGTTCGTATGTTCGTGCCCACTTGGCCACTTTTGCCGCTTCCACATCTTCTGCTGTAGGACTATCTTCTGCTTGACTGAGGCCGGCAAGAGTGTCAATGTCAATCGAAGCGATAGCAGCAGAAGCGGCAGATGTCCGCCACATATTCACCACGACGAGCACCAGCACGACCACCAGCACGACCACCAGCACGACCACCAGCACGAGCACCAGCACGAGCACCAGCACGAGCAATGATGCAAATGAGTTTGCGCCAAATGGTGGGATGACGTCACTTTCGGAAATTTGAGAAAGAAGTGAATTTTATAGGAAATCTATAGAATCAAGTCAATGTTGAATTTCCGACTTTAACAAGATAGTACCTGATGACACTCTTTGAAAAGAATTGGGAATTAGTTAAGGACCTTTCGTTTCTCAATTTGATTTTGTTGGAAAGTCATAATGCTTGCAGTAAAAACGTTGATTATCGATCTATTGTCGCTAGTGATAATGAAACGATTGCTGGATTAAATGCGCTTGGTACACCTGCAAGGGCAATTATAGGAATAAAACGAATCTGTGATCAATTTGCTAAAACGCAAACATTAAGTATCTCGGACCAATTAATCAAATCAGGAGTCCGCTCGTTGGATATTCGCGTTACACAAGTTGAAGGAGTCTTGATGACTCATCATACTTTTATGAGTCAATCTTTCAAAGAAATCATCACAGAAGTAGTCCATTTTCTTGAACAATATCCCCTCGAGATTGTTCAACTCAAGATCAAATGGACGGATACTCAAAAACAATCATTGATGGATTCCGTTGAAAAAATTCTAACGGAAACATCCTCCATCAAATTTTCAGTCACGCGAGACAATCGTTACAAGACTATCGAACATCTCGTTTCAATTGGTCAACGATTGATGATTTTCGTTGATGGAGATCAACAACGAACTTGGAATACTGGATTACTTTCCGAGTATTTAGATCGGTATATTGACACGAATCAAAGTTCCGAAAAAGTTAATCGGATTGAACATCAACTGTCTCTATTGAATCAATTTGGCGGAAACAGTAGCAGAAGTTTGTATACAATCAATTATACATTGACACCTCAAACAGAAGACTATACCAAGAATGTGATCCGTTGCTGTGGCATTGGTTCCAAGACAGGCAGTCTTCACGACATCAATGCTACTTTGCCTCAATTACTTCCATTAAGTTCAAGGTTTCCGAATAGTTGGTTCAAGGCAAATTCAGTAAGTATTGATTTTGTTCAAGACAATAGTGAACTAGCAACGAGTCTTTTATTGCTTGTTAAGTTGTTATTCTAAACCTAATTCTTGTCGAGTTTGATTTGTGATACATAATTGAGGATATTTCCAACTTGCGCTAGCGCCTAGATGCAAATTAGGGTTATGGGTGTGTAATCGATTGATGTGTATGAATGGTTAACCACTTTCGGTATCGAATGACATGTACAGAATGCGCGCTGTCTTTCCTTGCGTGTCTTCGGCGTCAATGATAGACATGTCAGTTGGGGTTTCAAAACAGGCACAGTAGTGTATCATGCGCAACTCATCGGCGCGATTCACTGCATCCTTCATTGTTTTACATTTGAATACCACAATTCCATGCGTACTTCGATCGTCTTGAATCAATGCAGATCGAATGAAATTCACAGTTTCCATAGAATTATCGTCAAAGATGTAAATTCCATCTCCTCCAATGTTGTCCTCCGAGAAAATGGGTACATTTGACCGATCCTTGATGTCTTCATCAATGTAGAGGTTATTACATTCCTTCAAGATGTAACTACCATTACGCCAATTTGTTTCACACCCTTGAGAACAGTCGTGATCATCACATGATTTCATTGAATTTTTCAACACTTGAGAATTCAGTGTATAATCTTGAAGAGATCTTCTTTTTTTTACACGATGCCCATCTTTGTATCCGTATGAATCTTGAACTTTGACGTGCACCTTGCAATCGAATACAGATAGCACATATTTGTCCACAATTCTCGACGCGTATCCCGAGTAAATAACGACAAAGTCGATATTTTCGGATCTTCGAACATTCTTTGCTGGTTCTTTGGGTGGTTGACTCATGATTTCGGAAACACCGACGGCTGGCCTGGGGCGAAGAATGACTACTCTTTTAGTGTCTAGGGGTAAATACGTCACTGCCGAATTCCCAATCCGAGTTAAAATCGGATTCTTTCATCAAGTGGTGACGTCACACTTTAATTTTGCAGTCGATGTCTCAAGGCTGACGCGTGTTCATTGTTCGAAGTGTCTATCGTGCCGCTACTGACCCAATGGATGCTGCCGTAGCACATTTCAAGGATTGTACCAATCCCAAGTGTCCCATGTGTACACTGTGCACGTCCAACAAGGCTCTCGTTTTCTTCGTTGAGGATCGGGTCAATGGACCTGGTGCGTACAAGTGTCGCGTCTGTGCTTCCAAGCCTGGTGCACTGGAACAGGGGTACAGTCTACAGTGTAGTCAACCCAAGGGATTTCCGGAGGCAGGACCTGATGCTCTCAAAGCGATAAGAGCACTCGAGGTCTAGTTGTTGACTCCGCATTGCTTGTGTATAATATGTTCAAAAACTACATTATACACGTGGTCATGATACAATTGAGATTTGTAACTTGGATTGCTATCAAGATAATCGTCGATATATATAGTCTAACATGCAGACATCCACACCTTGGTGGATAGATGAGTCACTCTGTTTATCAGGACGAAATAACCTCGTTCCATTGATGTCGAATGAACATATTGAGTTATATCAAATGTAAATAAACTTCGACCATATTGTTCCGATGCAAGTTTGAGTTCAACTATTCTACTCTGTACTTGTCGATCTTGTTGTACATCACTGACATATTTATTGTCAATTTCATCCATTTCATCCATTTCATCCATTTCATCCATTTCAGGGTTGGCCAACCCTTGGTATGCGACACCATGAATAGTATTCATTATTGCAAGTCAGTTTCCGTTTCCGAAATAGTGATGACGATTCACACGCACTCCTCTTTATGGCTGACACAACTTCTGTGTGCTAATCTATTTCGTACGTACGTCGGAAATATATATTTCCGTACTTGCTGTAGATTCGGAAACATGGCACGATACAAACAGACTGCTCGCAAATCCACTGGTGGAGAAGCCCCCCCAAATTCCCAGAGATTACGAATGGAACTCGTTCAGATGGCCACAGACGACCTGGAGGGTGTTCCTGCCTACAATCCTCCGGCCAATATTCCTGCCTACAATCCTCCGGCCAATATTCCTGCCTACAATCATCAACCAAACGGGCTATATCACAATGGTAACACTGAGATCGAAGAGAACCAAGAGAACTCAGATGACCAAAAACAGTTATCAAAACCATCTCGGAAGAGAAAGTCACGTGTGGCAACACAGAGTGATGATGGTGAGACAAGACCAAGTAACAAGCGTACCACCATAACTGTCAGACGTTCAAAGAAATCACCCTCATCGTTTATGTCGGTAAAAATTCGACGTCTGGTACAGGCCTTACTCAATCAAGGTCTCGAAGGACCAGACTTTGAACGCACCGACACGACGTCGTGCTCCAATGTTGACGATCTTCTCGACAAATTTCAAGTGCTACCTATTCAACTGACCTTGTCAAGAAGGAGTTTCATGGATGATTATGAATCACAATCTTCCCGTCAAAAGACCAAGAAGCAAAAACCGATTTCGTATCTATTGATTGATCAAGATCGATTGGTGACTGCATGGTCCCTTGTCGAACAAAAAGATGATCCATCATTACAAAACATTTGTCCTGAGACTGTATGCAAGTTTATGCAGTATCTTGTATTCGACAAAATTGTTTGGTAAGTATAACAGTTCCGTAAACTGCCAACTACTTTTTTCATTTCCATTGCTTCATAATTCGACCTACAAAACAAGTATACCTTCCGATTATGGGTTGTATACAATCATCCTCGCTTCCAATTAAATTGGACATACAATTGTGTGAAGAGATTACCATTCTGCATCATACAAATCTTGTTAAAGCAATTGAAGAAGTTACTAGGAAGAATCGTGAAACTCAGATGGCGCTGGGGCGTCAAACGCCTTTGTTCAGGTATGCATTGAGGATGTTTCGTGGAAAGCAACAGCAAATGATTCGACAGGGGTCTCATTTAATTCATTGCGAATTTTCTTGTTCGGATGAACAATTTGATGCCAATGGATTTGAAGCACTCAAGTCTGTTTTGGCAGGATGTGATTATAATGTCTCTAGACGTAAATATGGAAGTATTTCCATCAACCCAATGTCACACAATCAACAAAGTAAATCACACGACCTCAACATTACTGTTCCAATCAACAACAATTCCTTACCTTTTTTGGTATAATCAATTTCCGAAAACATACCATCGCGCCGAGAACCATCTGTCGCCTCACAAAGCCAGGTGTTGTAAGTCATTTTCCGAGTATTTCATGAATTCCGAGAATTTATATAGTCAAGATTCCTACATCCAACTGATTCAAAATCTTTTGGATAAAGGTTTATCATGGCATTACTTTGAGGAATGTACTCCTGCAGGACCACCGACCGCCTTGGAGATTTTGCAAGACAATAAGGTTCTGCAAGTCAAGTTGACTGACCAACGCTCTATCGAACTTGCAACAGAAGAGGGTGAAATAGTGAGTCAAGATTCCAAAAGTTATTTCATCAACAAGGATTCTCTCTTACGAGGATGGGAACACTTTCGACACAATCACATGAATGAAAATCCCGAGGAAATTAACATCCAGACATTTGACTGGAGTGATTTCATGCAAGTTATTACATTGGGAACTGTCATTTGGTAATATTGTTACATGTATGAATCATCGATTTTCAAACTGTCAAATGTAACATTCAAAGTTTTAGTAGTTGCGCGATACTGATGTGGATACATGGTAATCGCGCGGTTATGTGGTTGAGCAAAATAGGTAGAATTTAAGACAAAACTATTCTTGGACACAATATCTCTGGAGAGTGAATTGTTTTCTGGAGGAACAATAGGTTGTGTTGATACATATGCACGCTTTTCGTTTCGAATTTGAATTAGTTTTTTAACTTTCATCAGATCAAGATAAGCATGATATTTTCGATTTGACAGTACTCCACTTCTATAAAGTGTAAATGATTGAGGAGGTTTGAGTTTTTCACGAGATTTATGTTGGTTCATGAGATAATGTGGGTAAAACATCCTACAAAATTGGTCGCAAACAAAAACTTTGAATTCTCGAAGAAACTTATATTTAGTGAGATATACATTCCATACCAGTATCCAACCCATTAGAATTGGAATAATTGCAAATACAACTAGTAGGAACAACACCACAATGTACTGCCACATACAAAATCCTTGTTCGATAAAAGTCTATTGATTATTATATAAGAGGATATGGATTTAGTTTGCAATTGTTTGATGTTGATCACCAAAAGTGTGCTGCTTCACTGCTGCTAGCGCTGCTGCTAGCGCTGCTGCTAGCGCTGCTGCTTTCACTCTGGCTTGGTTGAATCTCGACTGGTTCCTCTTCCTCATGATCACTGGAAGATTCGATCTCACCACGAATCTTACTATCCTTCTTCCTGAGCACGTAATCCAGAATGCGGGCAATCACCACGTCCATCTCGTTGATAACCATACATATGTCGATCATAGTCGGTTGTGCAGGTATGTACTGAATGTAGGTATGATGAAAGACACGCCACAGTGGAAGCAGATCGAAATGAAGAATTTCAGATACCAGTTGAGAAATCCTGACATTATGATAGCGTGTCATGAAGAAAGGAAGTTGAATCATATTGATCTGGTTGATGCGAGGAAACCGACAGTCTTGTGTGGCTCGAAGCGTATCGAAGTGCGCCTTGAGATCCTTGATCATGTGACGTAGATGCTTTGGATCGGCCATACGAAGAGTCATATACATCTTCGATTCAGATTGAGCGACAATGTAATCTCTCTTTTTCTGTGCGACACGTTGAATTGTACTCTCCAGAACTTGTTCCTCAGCAAGGATCTGTTGCCACTCATTAATGGGTGACTTGACCTCATCGTGATTGAGGAAGGACTGGTTTGATATGTTGTAGACTTGACACTTCGAAGAAATGGTAGTGGTACGATTCTTAAATCTTCGATAAGGAACATACTTGGTCTTGGTACGAGAAGACGACATTCCGTTTCCGAATCTGAGAGACTGCTTGGCAAGGTGTGTTCTGATTTTATCACAGGATAACAAACTGATACGGAAACGTCGTGTGACGTCATTCATAATTCCGAAACCATATGGTTTCGGATATTCTTGTGTCGTCGATCGGGCTTTCGAGGATCGGCGTTTGCAGGACCGGAGCAATTGGCTCACACTTCGTCCCCTCGGTCCACTTCGTCCCCTCGGTCCACTTCGTCCCCTCGGTCCACTTCGTCCACTTCGTCCACTTCGTCCACTTCGTCCACTTCGTCCACTTCGGTCACGGTTCGTCCATGAGTCTCTTCAGTGTCTTCAGTGTCTTCCTCATCCTGACATTCGGTGTGGGATCCACCGGTATGTTTGTCACATCAACTAGGTGACCTGATGTGGTCCTGATCGAATGATTGCTCACTGCGTATATTCGTGTCTCTGTGATAGTGGGTGTGACGCAGACCGAGAATCGACCCTACTGTTCGGAAGCAGCATGCTTCCTCACACCCGAACTCAACTCAACTGACATCAGTGTCTGGTTACAACCCAGCCTTCTTGTCTGCTGCCCCGACTTGTCTACCATTCATTGCAGTAATACTGACTGCAAATGTGAATCCAATCAAGTGCAAGTTTGTAACATCAGACACTTTGAGTGGGTCTATCAGGCCGATTGCATCTGTCCTCAGACGTGTGGTGTCAATCAGCAAATCATCTGCGATGGAGTATGTCAACTCACTGAAAGTGACGGCACTGCAGTCAACTTGATCAACAGAATGTTCTGTGATAAGAGTCCCTTTGCAGGACAACAACCTCACAAGTACGCCTGCAACAACCTCCCCGCCTGTCCCACTACAGCACCACCAACAGCGGCAGCCACTACGGCATCGTCTGCATTCCAATCAACGAGTACACACTCTCTGGCCATCCTCTCGATCTTGATTGGGAGTTTCTTCGCAACTCTCATCCTATAACTCTTCCAACTCCTGTCATCCACATTTTGCAGCGTTCCATTGTCGAATCTCAAATGCATCTTTGTTGCCGTCATTTTTCGGAAAACAACATACACTTCTTTGTTTCCGAGTATACTATCGACACGTAATTTGTTCGTACTCGCAAACAAACGCACACTTCTCAGTTGCTTGCAACCATCGTTCAATTCCGATCATGTCTGTCTCCTCCAAATGCACGGATACGACTCCGGTCAGTAACAATACCGACCAGTATGCTCAGGAATCGCAGCAGACTGAAGAGAGCAGAATTGATCGAACTGACGATCAGGACGAACAGGACGAGCAGGACGAGCAGGACGAGCAGGACGAACGGGACAGTCAGGGAGTGTTGGATCTTGAAGACCATGACCTTGTTCAGGTCATCACGCATGGCAAGTCTGTCACAACTTCCAAGACTGCCAAGACCACCAAGGCCAAGGTGTCCTGTGAGATTTGCGAAACAGAGTTTTATCTTTCCACCACTTTTCGAGGAGACTGTGTGTTGTGTAATTGGTGTCGAAAGAAGGAGTTGATTCGATGTTGTTTTCGTATCAACAATGTCAACTTCAAGATCTGGGGTAGTGTTGGGGACTTTCATGGTCAAGATGTTGAAGCAGGAGAAATTCAGCATGACGGTGACACAGGGACTATGACTCTTGTTCTTCCACATGGTCACAGCATGATTTTTTCGCAGATGAGTCACAAGAACGACCTCGCATCATTCGCTATCTTCACGGAGTACATGAATCGTCCTCGTACCCTGGCCGCTGGACCGATCGCAAGTAATCCCAATCGTATCAGTCTTCAAGAAGTCAAAGAGACTCATCCTCAAAAGCGTGGGTTGGATGCATTGATTCAATTCAAGGTACGACTGATTCTATTTACCAGTCGCAGCGGAAAGATTGTCCATGTGCCAGCAAGTTACTTTCAGTAATGTTACTTTCAGTAATGTTACTTTCAGTAATGTTACTTTTTGAGTAATGTTACTTTCAGTAATGTTACTTTTTGAGCAATGTTACTTTGAGTAATGTTGATCGTGTACAAAACATTAGTAATTCATAAACCAACAATAAACACTTTTTTAACAACATCAACCATATTGGTGCTCGCTCTACCCACACACGTGTCTGTCGTCAATTTGTTGATAAACATTTTTTCTGTTTACAAGAATTGCTGCTCTATAATCAAAATGTCGAAATGAGCGTGTTTAGATTACATGCATGTGTATGTAATATATAGTACAATGTCGGTTTCAATTCATCGCGTGCTCTAGTCAGCAACGAACATTTAGCATGACTTGTAGGGCCAGGTGAGAGTCTTGTGATGTTCTTGGAGCCATTCAACACAAACCTGCACCATTTTTGGGAGATCTTGTTGAGTGTAATGGATCGCTCGATGCGTGACGAGCCCTTCCATGGAAGGAATCGTGACAGAAATCTTCTTGCGAGTTGCAGAATCATTGAAGATTTTCACTATGCGTTTCCCTAGATCCAATTTTTGCTCCTTGGACATCCACCCTCCATTGGTCAATAGTTCGATGATCCGAGGCAGCCGAATTGCCTTGACATTTTGCAGACTGGGCTCGATCTTTTCAATCGTCTCAAATTTCTCGGCGAGTTGGAATACCAGATTTTGGATGATGTTGTAGTAGAGATCCAAATGATCGTTGAAAACTTTGTGTGTCCCGTTGACATCATCCATATGTCGAGCCAGAGAAGGACTAGTAGGGTGAACAAACTTGGCAGCCTCGGCAACCTCCTGGCGGAGGTTAGAGGCTTCCAGTTCGAGAATGAAATTCTCAGTCTGGAGAGACGAGACGCGGCCTTTAAGTTTTGTCACCTGTTCTCGACTCTCCTTGAGAAGAGCCAAGACGTGTTGGATATTCTCCAGATCCTGGCTTGTTTGGACATCGTAACTGCTCAGATCCGTGTTTACTTGAATATGGTCATTGTCAGCGACCAAGCGATTCTTGTCGTCGATGTCTTTGTCGTCCTTGCTGTCCTGATAGGCAATCGGACCTTTGGCTACAATCTGGTCTAGTAGAGTGATAGAGAGACCGACCAGGGTAGCCGGAACGACAGTAACCTTCGGCGCGATTACAGGTGTAGCGGGAACGACAGTAACCGTCGACGCGACGGGTACAGGTGCATCAGGGAGCATGGCAGGAGGAAGGTCGATGATTACATCCAAACGCTGCCAAGGATCGTTAGGGTCAAGACAAAGACTGAATGGGCTATCGTCATACTCCTGCAAAGCAGCCGACTGTTTATATGGAATGATGAAGTTGGTAACGGGAGTGCACATTGGATGATCTCGGAAGTTGAAAGAGCGTTGAATTGTGCTTGCCTGTTTTCATGGATCTACAAGGCATGCGCAGTCGTCATCTAGCATCGGAAAATGTCTTTGAAACTAGACATTTCCGATTCTTTGTTTACTTACATGTTGCAAGTTCCGCTTGCCACGCTTGACAAAATTTACAACACAAAATGTTGGCTGTATGTATTGTATACTGAAAAGTGTAATGGATCCTGAACTACAGGTATGTAATGTGTAACAAATGAAAGAAGTGGATGCACCAAAGTCACCGCCTGCGGATACTTACGGAGAAGTATTACGGAGAAATCTTGAATTTCTTGAATGGCTGTGGATACATATCTTTGTTGGTAATATCATGTTCGCGATTGGACTGCTGCAAGAGGTTGTCATGTACACTTGCAACGAAGCCTTTGTGGATGTACGAAGTGTACACCATACTTTCTCGGGCAAGACAGAGAGGAATGTGAGATGGACCCAAAGGAGCGGCGGACAACTCATGGTCTTTCACATCCGAGAAGAACCAGTTGTAGACGACTTGAGCCCATGCAGGTCGGACGGCATTCACCAGATGGAGTAGGTTGCAGGTCAACAAGTGGAGGTTGATTGCGGAGATATTTTCTTGCACCAATGGCTGAAGAAACCCGCTGAGTGCATTGTACTCACCATTGACGGATTGAAAGCAGACTTCACAGGTGGTGTCTGCTGTCGTGGTCCAATATGAAAGGAAATGTGGGAGATCCAGAACAGTGGATCCCACTTGGAACTGAAAGTCCATGCTTCCATTGCAGTAGACGATGGTGCTGATGATTCCCTCACCGACGACAGCACCAGTCTGGTGACTGAACACAGATGCTCGAATGGGCAGGAGTTGTTGAATCATCTGCGTCACGATGAAGCAAAGGCGCTCCTTGTACTGATCCGAGCGCCATCCATCCATCTTGTACACATCTTGAAACCTGGTTGAAGTCAGGAAGTTCTCCATAATGTCCTTGTTGACATTGTTCTTGAAAATGTGAGGGCACATGACATCATCGATGGCTATGTGAATGGGAACGTTGGCAGAGGACAGCAAGTGCTCCAGACGAACAGACTCATTGTGCATCTGAAGAGCAGACGGCAGCAGGTTCATGAATCCATCCTTGTACCACTGGAGATCGATCACGACCGGGAGGCGAACATGAACGTTGCCTTGCATTCGATGTACCCCGACGACAGGTAACGTGGAAGGCATGACGAAGGTCGGAGAACTCGATGAAGAGAACTGGGGTGAGAAGGAGGAGAGATAGGCGAGTGACATGGATGGTTGTTGGTTGAGAATTCTGTCTGGAGCCATGACGGAGAGGTAGGACCGCTCATCAAACATCTCATCGTTGCCACCGGGTTCATCAGTCTCTTCGCCGGTGCCATGAATCTTCAAAGACGAACACTCCAGCAGCACATCATCCAACGAGACGAGTGCATGTGGTCGATGATTTTGCGAGGACTGTGAGAACGGTGGTGCCTGTGAGGACTGCGGGATGTGTGCTGGCATCGAGGCCTACAAGTACTGTGACGAGGACGGCGAGGACGGCGAGGACGGCGAGAACCTATCGAGGACGGCGAGGACCTATCGAGGACCGATCGAGGACCGATCGAGGAC
>Ga0326733_1000186_pt1 | contig 20054 bp, 19 predicted proteins | sample 14_GP2_308_FD_207946 | JGI IMG/M metagenome (GOLD analysis project Ga0326733, IMG submission 207946) | Glacier ice microbial communities from Ngari, Tibet, China - 14_GP2_30.8 | ecosystem: Environmental > Aquatic > Freshwater > Ice > Glacier | place: China: Ngari, Tibet | collected 2018-07-17 | reverse complement strand
GACTTTTTTGACGTTGCCGGAGCGGACTGCTGAGGACAAATCAGCGTAGTCAGCATCTTTATCGGAACCTCCTAAGATTAAGATTTTAGGCTGGGGTAGGGCAGCTATAGCGACTATGGCCGTTTCTGGAGTCGTGCCGAAGCTATCATCGTAATAAAGCACATTATTTAAAGTCCGGACTAGCTCTAGCCGGTGCTCGAGGCCACTGAAAGAAGTTAAAACAGATGTGATAGCTTTGCTGTCTTGTGTCACTTGCCAGGCGGCTGTGACCGCCGCGCAGACGTTTTGCCAGTTATGAGCTCCAAGCAATTTAAGTTCGTCAGTCGCGCAAAAAGCAATGTCATCTATGGAAATTTGGTTATTAATCACGCTGGCACCCGGCGGGTCAAAATAAGGCAATGCAATGCCGTTTCCAGCTTTAGCAATATTCTTGGAAGTTTCGTTCTTATTGAAGTAAATCGCGATGTCAGTCGGGGTTTGGTGACGAAAAAGTTGAGCTTTAGCGGCCACGTATTCGGCCATGTCAGCGTGCCAATTCAGATGCTCCGGAACGACCATAAGACAGACGCCGATAAGGGGTGAATACTGTAAATCGATCAGCTGGAAGCTGGATAGTTCTAACACGACCCAAGAATCATCATTTATCTTGTCTAAGATACTGACAGCGGGCACCCCGATGTTGCCAGCCAAGTAGGTATCCAGACCGGCGGCCTGTAGCATCTGGTGAATCAGCGAGCTGGTCGTGCCCTTGCCCTTAGTGCCAGTTACGCCGATGATATTAGTTGTCGGACTGGCTTTGAAGAACTCATTTATCTGAGTGGTAACTTTGTTTGAATCTAAATCAGGACAAGTCTCAAATAAGAGGTGCGGCGCTAAGCCAGCGGTTCGAACGACTAAGTCATATTCATTCAATCCGTCTAAATAGTTATCGCCTAAAACGGAATTGGCGCCTGCTGGCACAATTATAGTGTCGTTCTGGTCATGAATCGCCAGGTCATGGCCCTGTGCCAAGAAATACTCGTACGACGAGCGCCCCTCCATATCAAAACCGATAATAGCAATCTTCATGGAGCTATTGTACCAGCTTAGAATTGTTACTTCAGCTGTATCCAGCTAAGATTGATAGTATGAATCCGCTAATATTCTGCACCGGCAATCAAGAAAAGTTCGCTAATGCCGAATTGGTTTGTAAGTCTCACTCAATCGATGTCGTCCAAAGGCGGTTAGAAATAGCCGAGATACAGTCTGAAAACGCTGAGGAAATCCTGCAAGACAAATTAGCTAAAGCCTATGATTTAATAGGGCAGCCAATACTAGTCAGCGACGATTCATGGGAGATCCCTGATTTAAAAGGGTTTCCTGGCCCATACATGAAATCAATCAATACTTGGTTTAAACCTGCAGATTACCTAAGCCTGACATTACCTCTTGAAGACAGGTCGATTTACTTAGTCCAGTGGCTCGGTTTTACGGACGGGACTGAAGTAAAGACTTTTCAACTTAGAACGAAAGGTACTTTACTCAGAGAGATTAAAGGTGAATATGGCGCTGCCAACCACAAGCTCGTGACTATGGACGGCGACAATGGAAAATCAATTGCCGAAATCTATGACCAAGGCTTGAACCGTGACGACAGAGCAGTCTCGCAAAATTGGCACGAGTTCGCCAGGTGGTATAAGTCAGCCAATGCTAGATAAGTACGATTACATATTGTTTGACTGGGACGGAACTCTAGTCAAATCTTTGGATAGATGGCATGAGGCACTTAAGAAAAGCCTTGAAAACCACGGTTATGAGCTTAGCGCCAAAGATATCGGTGCTAATTACCAATTGTTCAGCGAACGGGCTCTTTCGCTAGCAATCAATAATGCCGACGAAGTCATAAACGATGCTTACAAGTATTTAGAATCTCTCCCCCAGACCCCGACGTTGAGTCAAGGAGCTAAAGACGTACTAAAGAAGCTTCAAGCCGCGGGAAAAAAGTTAGCGGTAGTAACTACTTCTACTCACCGGCAAATCGACGAACCTTTAAAGACTATAGGAGTTGACCTGTTATTTGATGTCGTAGTCTGTGCTGATGACGTAACCAACCTTAAACCTCATCCTGAACCAATCGAGCTGGCCTTATCAAAATTAGGCGGAGAACCGAATAGAGCCATTATGATAGGTGACTCTAGTGCCGATATCTTAGCAGCAAAAGCCGCGGGGGTAGACTCAATACTTTATTTCCCGAAGAGTCATGAGATCTACTACGAACACAAGAACCTAAAAGATCTTGAACCAACCTATACTGTAAATTCTATGAGTGAATTAAATAATTAGAGGGCTAGTTGGACACGGACAAGGTCGGCGACTTGACGGGGCGTCATATCAGCTTTTAAGACGACGGCATTGACGCCCATCGACTTAACTTTTTCAGGGATTTCTTGCTCGCCCATGTTGGTCAGAATGATGACTTTCATATTTTTACCCCAAGTGGTGGCGCGGAGCTTTTCGAGCATGACGTCACCGGTCATTTCGGGCATCATCAGGTCTAAGAGGATAATGTCAGGTTTCATGGCTTCGATGAGTTCGAGGCCGATTTTTCCATTTTCGGCAGTCTGAACTTCAAAGTTCTCCGCTTCAAACTTAAAACGGTACATCTGACTGATAGCTTGGTCGTCTTCGATAATTGCTATTTTTGGCATACTAATCTAATCGTACGGTACGGGGCGATACTTTACAATGGCTATCAACTAACAATAAGATATAAAGATATAACGTTAATTCTGAAAGACTTACATGGATTTCGATTTGATAAACGAGCGGGCATTAGAAATACGCGAAAAATACGATCAGCTAAATGAAACGCAACGAGGCGTAAGATGGAACGAAGCTCAACTTATGGCAGGCTTCGTTGGCGATGTCGGTGATCTGTCTAAAATAATCATGGCAAAGCAAGGCCTACGAGCGATGGATGATATTGACGCCAAACTAGCACATGAATTAAGCGATTGTTTGTGGTCTGTATTAGTATTGGCATCAAAATACGATATCGACATAGCCAAAGAATTTATGAGGACAATGGACAGTTTAGAGCAGCGAATCGATAAAGAATTAAACTAATTCGAGAAACATATGCTTATAACTTCAATCAAAACTCCTAAAATTACTGCTAATGGCAAAAGCCTCATAGAGATAATCAACGATGCGATTCCGGACATTGCTGAAAACAGTGTAATCGCAATAACTTCAAAGATAGTTTCAATCTGCGAGGGAAGAGTCATCCCGACTAAAGAAATAGATAAAGAAGACTTAGTCATCAAGGAATCAGACTTGTATATTCCAGCGACCTTAAGCAAATACGGCCATCACTTCACGATCACCAATAACACTTTGATCCCAATGGCTGGGGTCGATGAGTCGAATGGGGAGGGTTACTATATCCTCTGGCCGGAAGACTCGCAGAAAACGGCTAATGAGGTCCGTCATTATCTCCGCGACAAAAATGGGCTGACTAATTTAGGGATTGTCATTACAGACAGCACTTGCCAGCCTTTAAGGAGAGGGACGACGGGAATAGCGTTGGCTCACAGTGGCTTCTCCGCGTTGAAAAATTATGTAGGTACACCTGATTTGTTCGGACGGCCATTCGGAGTCACTCAGGCTAACATAGCGGGTGGAATAGCTGCCGCCGCCGTGCTTGCGATGGGCGAGGGGGCAGAGCAAACCCCGTTATGCGTGATCACTGACCTCAACGGAATTACTTTTCAAGACAGTGATCCATCGAAACGGGAGATTGATGAACTCTATGTACCACTACAAGAAGACTTATTCGCTCCTTTTTTGACTGCCGTTGAATGGTCAAAAGGCGATAGAAGCGTTTAGCTAGCCAATACATCTTCAACAATAGACACGATCTGAGCCGGAGTGTGGTGCGCCTTTACGACGTAGCGGTCGACATTTAAAAAACGAAGCTTCTGGGGAGCTTCGTTTTTACTTATATTGGTCAGGATAATAACACGCACGCCACTTCCCCATGACGTGGCGCGCAATCTCTCGAGCATCTCGTCACCGGGCATACCGGGCATCCTTAAATCTAGCAATACTATGTCTGGAGATGTCTCCTTGATAAGTTTGAGACCGTCCGAGCCATTGTGGGCAATGTCGACTAGGTAACCTTCGTAAAGCAGCTTGAACTCATACATCGCGGCAATAGCAGGTTCATCTTCAACTATGCATACTTTATAGGCCATTAAAATTACCCCTTGTTACTTTTGACAGCTTATATCAGATGTGTTACATTTCAAAGTAGTTCTTTACAAGATTATTTAGGCGCTATATTGCAATAATATAGCGCCTTTTTTATATCCTAAAATAATATAATCTTGTAAAAATAACAAAAATATGATAGAGTAATACAATTAAGGCTACATTACGTGTCTAATTCACAAAAAACTTCTAGATTACCTCAATATACAGATTTACCCCAAAACGCTATTAAGATGGCTGTCGGAGATGTCATCGAGACTTTATACTGTCAAGCCTGGTTGCCACGCGCAGTCCGCCAGTTCAGAACAGTCAAAGCCGGCACTTTAGAATATATTGATTATGCTGTCCCATGTTTTGAATTAGCAACCATACTCAAAAAGTCACCACAGTCAGTAGCGATCGAGGTAGTTCGCAAGCTGAGCGAACAGGACCACCTGCCGGTGACAAATATTTTGTCTGACGCCAAGTTCGAGGCTGTTAATGGCTACGTTAACATTTGTCTCAGCGAGATTAGCATACAATGGGCTGTTCGCGCGGCTCGGAACTGGTTCAAACATCCAAGCATGCACTTAAAAGTGAGGCCAATGGACACCTTATTAATTGTTGGCCCTAAGCTCGATTATAATATCGACTTCGGACTAACTGACAAATCACTTAGCTTTATCGATCAATTGTATGGATTACTGCATAAGCGTCATCAGACCACATATTTAGTAAGCGACTTTTCTGAACAGATGGTTGACTACCTGACAGCAGTTGCCTCGGCCGGTGATGACAATAAACTCTCTGGAATCGAATATTCACGCGTAAATAAAGCTGTTAGAGCATATTTGTCTCATAAGGATACTAAAAGCTACGTTCACAAGGTGTTTAGTAAAAGTTTAAATCAGTGGCGACGTAAACGAATTACTAGTCTAAAACAAATGCCGCTATGTTCTTACACAACGATTTATGAATCCGACTTAGTCGACCAAGTAAATGAATTCCTGAGTAAGCCAGCCAAAGAGTTACATAAGAAAAATATTATCTTGGATTCAAGTTCAAAAGCTGTCTACTATGAAGATGGTAGTATAATTCTGCCGCTCCGGTCCGCTAGTGGATTGTTGCACAGTACGGCTTTTATGCTCTATCAGCTAGAGACGATGACACGAAGAATGTCCAGAAGTCCTTCAAAAACCTTAATAGTGTTTGCTCCACATAAACTACACTTACTGATTCACAGTTATACTAGGCTTACTTTAAAACAAGAAGGCGCTATGGAACGATTAATCTGCTTTGATCCGACTGTTTCGCAAGCTGATCTGCAAAAGCTAAGTATTTCTATGAATTCGTTCTCAAGCCATTTTGGGGTAATTGTTCGGAAACTAAGTGCTGTATCACCTTATTGGTACAGTAACCAGCATAAACGACAAGCTCTTTTAACGTTGGTGGATATGCCGACTGAGCTTTCAGGAGCTATTTCCAAAGCACAGCTGCCATTAGTTTTTGACACGACTGCACATTCTCTGGAGACCCTTACTGATCTTGGTGATTGAGCATAGCGTGCATGTCACGGCTGATTAGCACTGGCTGGACAAGTTTTCTGTCGCCAAATAGTAGAAAATTTGCGTGAAGGCCATAGCCACCATATTGTTCGTTTCCGCGTTCGACGTCGTTGACGATAGTGTTCTGTAGGACTTGGACGAAATCAAGCTTGGCTTGGACTTGTTGATTGTCGCCGAATACGCTTATGTACATGCCACGCTCGCGGAACGCGGGGGCATCGATAACAGCGTCTAAGTCCGCTACATCGTCGTACTCGATTACATTAAAGTAAGGGGCGAAGAATTCGTGGAAGGTGTGTGGAGCTTGCTGATTGATATTCTTTCGCACGATAGTCGGATGGACCAACTGATTCTCCTCATCGATGACTCCACCGTAGACAATATTTCGTTTTTCTTCATTGAGCCAAACTTTGAGCTCCTGAATATAAGTAGGTTTCATAGTCTTTCCGACCCTCACGGAAGGTATCCTAGTGTCGCCCACTTCTATCTCGTCTAAGTTAGTCATAAGAGTTTTGATGAATTCATCAGCTCTGGAAGACGGTATGAAGAATGCGTCGGGTCCAGCGCAATCCTGGCCACTATTAAAACACCGCATTTCAACCGCTTTCTCAGCGGCAAGTTTAATATCGGCGTTTTCAAATATTATAAAAGGATTGACTCCACTACCGTTGTAGATTAACAGTGCTTGTTTACACTGTTTTTGGATTGCTAAAGCGTTCTCGTATTTACCGGTGAAAATGATTACGTCGGCTTCTGAGGCGTAAAGTTCAATAAATATGTGCCTAGGAGACGGCTTCAATGATACGTTCGGGAATAGCTTATTAATTTCGAGTATTTTGAACAATTCATTAAGGATATTTGTCATTATTTCCGGTGGTCGGATATAGACATTGTTTGAATATACACTCGGAGCGATTCCGAATATGATTAACGAATAAAGTGGTAGGTTCAGGGGGAAAATGGTCGCAATATTCAGGTCTTCTAAGTGGTTATCTAGTGATAAGATTTCAGCTTCAAAGCCTTGTAGAGCTTCCAAGGAGCGAGTAATTTCGTCACGGGCCGCATCATGTGTTTCGTAAGTTACTAAAAGCGATATAAGTTCAGTTTCACGTTTAGTAATTAAACTTTCTAACATCTGACATGACTTTAGGAATTGCTTAGTTGTGGGTACGAATTCAGGCTTGATCATGGTATTGAATACTGTCTTTATTTATGATATAATACATATTGTACTTTACTTCAGCATAACCGACAAGTGTTTTTGTCAATAATCATTGCTAGATATACCACATCATATGATCGAATCTACATCTTCATTACCTAAACAACCTATAGTAGGTGAGTTCATGAGTGATAATATAAATCCAGAAAATATCCCTGATCAAACTGTCGACGTGAATTTGAGTATATTGACGCGAGCTAAGCGTGTCGGCCAGGGGGCAATATTATTTGCTGAGTTTTCTCCGCTTAATGAAGCGACACGATTAGCGGTTTTTGGTGCGGCTCACGCAGCATCGGGTGGAGACCCGTTTATTGGAGGCGCCACACTTGGCCTTGCCACATTCGTAATCGAAGCCGGGGCAGGCTTAGCTTCAGCTAGCTTATTTGAAACAAAGACGAGTTCACGGTTATTTGAAGGAATCAACTCCAGAGCTAAAAAACTAGGAATTCCAAGCGAGAAGAGACTGCCAACCGCGACAAAAGTCGGGTTTACCTTTATGGGTGGAACAGTTGTCGGCATGGCTTTAGAACAACGCGAAAACCCTACTCGAACTGTCGCGGAGAATCGGCGTTATAGCCTAATAACTTCTTCTTGGCAGGGTGGCATACTGGCAGTAGCAGGCTATATGATGTCAGAAGGTATTAACGTCGGAATCGACGATCCAAAAAGGGGATTGTTAATTGCGGCTGTATTAGCAACTGGGACGGCAGCCGGGTTAAAAATCAAAAAAATTATAAATAAACGAACAAAGAAAGAAAATTGATTATGGGTGAGTCGATCAGCATAGACGCAAATTACGAAGTCTTCAAGATATTGACGGATGAATACGCTAATAATTCACCCCAAAGCCAGGGGTTAACTCAAGAAGAGTATGTAAATGCTGTAAGTGACCCAGAAGTTAGCACGACTGACGTGGTCTATGAGGGTAGGGAGTTCGCGATTCCCCAACTATCCACTTTGACGGCCAATCAATGGCTGAATAATGAATTTTACCATTCTAAGTTTCCAGCGGACTACGAATCAGGGAGCCTACTTCATTATGTCGATATTCCAAATGTCATTCCTGGTGAAAAAGTTACTGCTCGACTGAAGGAGTTGGCTCTAAACGAAGGCGTACTCGTCTTTGATTACCCTACTACCGACAAAGATTACCCTGTTCGTATACAAAATCTTCTCTCCAGCTTAGGAATAAATCAACATGAAGTAGAACCGCTCGGAACTCAAACATATTTTGCGGGCCAAGTTACATTAAAAAAAGACTTAGTGGAACCCATCTCACCAATTGCTTCGTTCGGTGAAGCTTTTCAACACGTTATTTCTGATGGTGAATTCGACGAAGCCAGATTTCAAGATGGGGCATCAGTTCAAATGTTGGTTGGAAAAGAAGACGCGGAACATATGTTGACTTTTTATGAACGGGCTTACGAAGTTTTAAACAACGACCCTTGCACGCAAGGACTTGATCCTGAAGAATTCATGGCTATGATGACCGAGGATGAGACAGTTACTAAAATAGTCCGGACTGTCGATGGAAAAATCACGGCCCTTTGTTTACTCGAAAATGACCTGTCTAAATTGAGCTGGATCAATAGCGATTACTACCAGCAGCGGTATGCTGATAAATACAAGGCCGGACAAGTAGTGTATTTCCCAGGCTTAGCAGCCGACCCAACGGGTGATGTCGGCAACAATACCCAGGAGATGGTCAGTTTAATAGCCGAGCTCGCTTATAAATCGAATAATGAATTTCTAGTAGTGTTCGACTGCTGCGACAAAAACACGGGTTTCTTAGATGCGTTTCTTGAAGCTATGATAAATGAAACACCTCAAGCAAATATTAAAATTGAGTCTATCGCTGCCCAAAAATACTGCGCCATCCGTACTTCAGTTAAGCAGTAGCATTATCAGACGACGTACCCTACACTTAAGGGTAGGTAGTATTTATGCTCATCGTCAATATACTTTTAAGCATTTCTTTAGCAGTTAGCCTATTACTCGGTCTCTTTGTGATCATCGGGAACCCAAAGCGTGCCATAAATCGGTCTTTAGCTGGTTTCTGCTTGGCAATCTTTCTGTGGCTATTGGCTAATCTTGCTACAAATCTTTCAGCTAACCCTGATGTGGCACTGATATTTGCTAAAAGTACACTTATTGGTGCCAGTCTCATGGCGCTGATGTTCGTTCTTTTCTGCGAGAGCTACGTGCAACACCCTAAATTGGGACCAAAGAGGGCGGTTTATTGGGCTATCTTTCCAATAATTTTAATTCTATCCGCGCCATCTTCGTTGAATATTAAAAGTATTGGGCCATACGGATCAGATACTGTAACAGGATCGATTTATTTCCTAATAACACCACTGTTCGCGGTCTATCTATTCTGGGGGTTAAGCCGCTTAATAAAACACTACAAGACAGCTAAGAATCTTTTAGTCAAAAGTCAGTTAAGATATGTGTTTGCGGGTTTTATACTTACTATCGTCCCAGCAATAATAGCTAACGCCGTATTACCAAGCTTAGGTAATAATACTGCCGTACTTTATGGTCCAAATGTTGTTATTTTCTTAGCTGTCTTCATGACCCTAGGAATAGTTAAACATCAGCTTTTAGATATAAGGTTGATAGTAGCTCGATCCTTAGCGTATTTATTGCTCTTTTCTACAGTTGTTACTTTCTACGGTCTGTTCGTGTACTTACTGGCTTCGAAATTATTCGATAACAACCGGCTAGCTGAACAGGTAATACCTTTGATCGGGGCAATTATTTTAGCTTTCACGATCCAACCTCTGAAGCATTACTTTAATAAAATAACGAGTAAGTACTTTTACCGGGATGCTTATGACAGCCAGGCTTTCCTTGATAGCTTTAATAAGCTATTAGTTTCGACTTATGACTTGAATATACTTCTGAAGAAAAGTGCCCATTTGATAGAAGATAACTTAAAACCGACTTATACCGTTTTCGGGATCAAGGAAACTGAAAACACGCCCCAAAGAATTATCGGTACGGCTAATCATCCGAACTTCTCCAAAGAGCACATCAGTTATGTAAGAAGTCTGACTCCAAAAATGAGGCGGAAGCTGATAATAGTCGACACCTTGGAGGATAAGTATGCTCATCTCCAAAGTGTTCTTCAGCAAAATAATATCGCTATGGTTGCCCGTTTAGCGGCAACAAATTCCGAGGAAGGATCAGGCTATCTAGTACTGGGTCCTAAAAAGAGTGGTAATCTTTATAGTTCCCAAGACAATAAGATTATTGAGATCATAACTAACGAGCTAGTTATAGCCATCCAAAATGCCCTGCGGACTGAAGAAATTCAGAACTTCAATTTAACTCTCCAGGAAAAAGTTAATGACGCCACCCGCAAGCTGCGCAGCACCAACGAGAAGTTAAAGGCGCTCGATGAGACCAAGGATGACTTTATAAGCATGGCCAGTCACCAGTTGCGGACGCCGCTGACAAGCGTGAAGGGCTACATCAGCATGGTGCTGGAAGAGGATGCCGGCAAGATTACGCCGATGCAACGGGAAATGTTGGGGCAGGCCTTCTTCAGTTCGCAGCGAATGGTCTACCTGATTGCCGACCTGTTAAACGTGTCGCGGCTTAAGACTGGTAAGTTCGTCATTGAACGAGCACCAATCCATTTGGACCAAATTGTTGAGCAGGAATTAAGGCAGTTACAAGAAACGGCCGCAGCCCGGTCTTTGACGCTTGAATACCTCAAACCAGAAGGCTTCCCGACCATGATGCTCGACGAGACCAAGACCCGGCAGATCATCATGAACTTCATCGACAACGCCATTTACTACACGCCGGCTGGTGGTCACATCGTAGTCCGGTTAGTTAATAACACCCAGACAATCGAACTGCGCGTCGAAGACAATGGCATCGGCGTACCTAAGCATGAGCAAGCTCACTTGTTCACTAAGTTCTACCGGGCAGGTAACGCTCGCCAGGCTCGCCCGGATGGCACTGGCCTAGGCTTATTCATGGCTAAGAAAGTCATCGTGGCTCAAGGTGGCTCCTTGTTATTTGACAGTGAAGAAAGCAAGGGCAGTACCTTTGGCTTTGTCTTTAGTAAGTCTTGGGCGGCTGAAGCCGTGCCTGAACTCAAACCAGACATAAAAAAGATTTCTGTCAAACCAGAACCTGTATCAAAAAGCTAGTCATACTTACTTATTGACAAAAAAGCATACATACTGTACAGTATGCGTCATGACTAATGAAATCCTATCAAGCGGATTGCCGCAATACGTCGCAGCTTATGCGATCGGCCATGGTTTAGGTGCCGTAGCCGATCAAGTTGCTATCAAACGTGCAGAAAAAAGTGCCCAATTATTACAATCCGAAAATATGGTCGACCCGACCGTGTTACGGGCACCAAGCAGTCTAGCGGCTGCCGTTGAGCGCGCTACGAATAATAACGTGTCATCAACACCGACTAAACTTGAGACGGCTAAGCGCAGCTTATTATCTCCGGTTGCGGGTTTTGCCGGTACCAGTGCGGTCTTACTCGCTTACGGCTTATTGCCAGGCGCTGCTATCGAAACGACTCCCCCAAAAATCGGTATCGTTGTTGACCACTCATTTGACACTACCGTAGGTGACAAGCCAGCAATCACTCGCATTAACCAGATCGTCGAAGCCTTCGATGATTCCAAAGTCAACGCAAGTCCACTGGTTGCAAGTTCCGGCGAGTATCTCCCGATAGCGATTGAAGATGTTGCTAAGAGCGAGCCGTTCGGCGGGGCTCCATTAAAAGACGCCACAACTTTCGCCCTTAAATCAAAGAACAGCGCAGTCATCATTGCTACCAACGGTAATCCGATCGGCAGCCCAGCCGCAATAATTGCCGCCGCCAATAAGGCAAAAACTCCTATTTACGTAGTAAATGTTGAGTCTGAAAAAGAAGCGAACAAACAGACTGAAGAAGGTCTGAAGCAAATTGCCAAAGACACAAAGGGCAAATACTGGGAGAACAACGCTGCCAACGCAGATAAAATTGCTAGTGATGTTAAGACGGCGTTAATTCCTACTGAAATCCAGCGGGTTAAAAAGACCGGGCGTGATGAAGCGCTTGGTCTTGCCGCTGTGGCCGCATTTTTTGGAATAGCCACATACCGTAAGCGATCAAGTCTGACCTTAAGTAGTAAGAAATTGAAAGGATAATATATGAGCCAATTAGAAGTTATTTCAAACCACGTTATCACAAACGATACGTTCGCTAACGCCCACGAATTCAACGCTGAGGGTATGCGCCAATACGATCACCTTATAATCGGCGAATATGATGCCAAAAGAATGTTCATAGCCGGCTTGGCACTTGGCCGTGGCAACGTTCTTCTGGCCGGTATTCCAGGAGGTGGCAAGTCGACTTTACTAGAAGGCGCTCACCTGATTATTGATGGTATTGAAGCAAATGATATTGCTAGCATTCCTCATCGAACTGACTTAACGCCAGCTCAGCTGATTGGTGACAGTACGAAAGCCGTCAAAGAAACTACCGGCGCTGATGGTCAAGTCTTGCGCGAAGAGATCTCAGCCATAATCCACGCCATCTTAACGCCCGATAAGAAGAAAGTGGAAATTGACGAGATCACTCGTGGAAATCCGTTTGTCCTAAATGCCATCCTTGGAATTTTAGCTAAGCGATCCGCTGTCATTAATGGCGTGCGAACCGACTTCAGCAATATCGAATTAGTTGCTTCGGCTTTGAACCCTAAAGAATCACTAAGTTCTTCTTTCCGGGCCGGTGCGGCACTGGCTTCTCGCCAGACCTTAGGTGCTCAGTTAGGTAATAATACCCAAGTTCAAAACCTAGCTATCAGTGGAGATATTTGGAGTAACAACTGGGTATCAGCCCCCGAAAAAGTTGAGAAGGTAATTGACCTCGCAGGTTTACATGCCATCCGGGCCAGCATTCCAAAGGTAATAGTCGGCAAGAGTTTGTTGCCTCAAGCCGCTTCAGCATCCGTCCGGACCATGGAAGCCCTAGCCGAAAGCGATACGCCAATCGATGAAGCCATTGGCCGAATCTCTGAAGATATTCGTGACATCACTAAGACGCTTGCCCTACTTGATGGTGAGCCCCGTGCCACTGAAAAGAACTTATACGACGCAGTCGAATATCGAGTAACCGGTGCTCTTACGATGCGTGGTGGTGACGCGACAGACGTCAAGAACACTATGAACGCAATCTACAAAGGCTAAAGGAGCTAATATGGTTGAATTAAGACGGACTGCCGATCAACTATCAGAACTACGAGCCAGCCAGCCGTATGCTTACGGCAGTCACTTTGCCTTAGAGCCGTCAACTTCATCGCAAGGCTTACTGTTAGGTGAATCCCGCTATGAGCCAGGCGTCCACTCACCAGATATGATCGCCCTGCTGTCTCTGAATGAGATGGTGACTGGCGATCCGTATGTTCAGCAAAGACTGCCTGTGCAACCGCTCGACATGACAATCGTTTTGCATGAGCCCGCCAGTAATGACTTCTTTCATAACGGACCAAAAAAGATTCTGCTCGGCAAGCTTTTAAAAGAAGCTCTGCGAGAATCACGCTCCGGTCTATCTGGACACACGCAAATCTACTCCGTAGGTGAAGCTGCGACTAAAGATTCTGATTTAGAAACGACCGTCGTTGAAACTTCTGGCGATCCAATTGAAGACAGCAAGACGATCCATAACCTGACACGCGACAATATAGCTTTCGTGGTAAGTGATTTCGCCGCACTGCCATTAAGCGGCCTAGTCAAAGGATTCAACCAGACAATTGGAATAAAAACTTCCGACACTTTGAATCTGGCGTTACCGGCTAACCGTGGAGTAATCCGAATAGCCAACACTGAAGTCAATACTAATAAGCCAGCTGAGTTAGCTCGTCTCAACGAGGCACTTGTAAATGTCCATAAAGAGTCTATGGCTGCCTTAGGTAAAGCTGGTTTATTAATGGCATCTGTCGTTTTCGACTCAACATCAAAGTATGGATTTGACCTCCGTTCGACAGATGCCAGTATCGCCAAAGCCGTCGGTCGTTTACAACAGTAAGCATAAGCAAAGAGACTGTTAAACTACATAATTGACTTAAACGTCATCATATGATATGATTCGTAAGTTAAGTGTCATGGATTTTGGAGGTGGCTATCTGAGCAGTCGCTGTGCGACTATCGGTTAGCTTCTCGAGAACCTATTGCACATTGAATAAATTTTAAGGAGATATTAATGACATCACCAGAACAATCAAGTTCAATCGCAGTTGCTTCTGAGCAAAATCATAATCGTCGGATCGCTCTAATTGCCGTTGCAGCCGCGTCTACTGTTGGCGCAGTCGCTATTTTCGGAACTGGTAATAATCCGTTTCGAGATGAAGCAAGTGCTCAAAGTGGAGATCGCACAGTCGAACAGATGTGTGACGATTACACTGATGCTGGCGTAACTAAGTACGCTAGCTTTGACAAGAATGCTGTTATGGAAAAATTCCAGATCAGTACTAAGCAAGAAGCTAAAAAGGTTATTGATGGATCTTTCAATGAGAATGGTCCATTGGCCGGAAAAGGTGACTTCATTTCTGGGGCTACCATCCAAGCTTTCGTAGCAGACCGTGCCACCGATAAGTCAGGTGCAGTTGATCCAAACTACGATTACGTCGCTAAATTTGGAGAAAAAATCGCTCAGTACTCAGCTGATAACGGTGTTACCGAAGCCCGTAAGGACTGTAAAGAGAACTATGAAGTACTCTCGAAGACCGGTCAGTATACTACTGATTGGGCAAAAGGTGAACCAATCGTCGCTGTTAACTATGTTCGAAACGGAGATTACGGTATTACTGGAGTATCCTTAACGAATTATGTTGCAAAAGACAAAATGGAAGGTGTTGAGTTTGCTTACCGTGAGGGCGCAAAAGGCGTTAACAATAGTTTCGCTTCAGCATTATTAGAAGAGTCTACCGGCATGATTTACCTGAAGGGTGTTCGCATCCAAGCTGGTAAAACCGCTACAAAAGTTGAAGGCCTAGCTGGGACTAACAAGAACCAGGACGGTACGAATAAAACTGACAGTAACGGTGGCAGCTCAAGTAAATCTGAAACCAACACGACTGAAGGTACCAACGGAACTTCCGGCTCTAACGGCGGCACTTCCGAAACCGGCAGTAACGGCGGTTCTAAGCCGACTGGTACAAACGGCGGCACCAACACTGGCGAACAGGGCTGTGGTGTGGCCGGTAAGCCAGAATGTGGCGGCGGCTCGGGTACCGATACTGGAAACGAAGGCCCAACTGGTACTGGCACAGGTCCAGCTCCAGGTCCCGGCACTGGTGGTGGTGAACAACCAGCTCCAGGTCCAGGCACCGGCGGTGGTGAAGAGCCAGCTCCAGCACCGCGTGAAAGCGAAGCACCAGCTCCTCAACCACAACCATCTCAGGAGCCAGCTCCACAACCACAACCATCTCAGGAGCCAGCTCCACAACCATCACAGTCTCCACAACCACAACCATCACAGTCTCCAGCCGATAAGCCTGCTCCTAAAGAAGACTGTAACGAGCACAACCCATGTTAGTTAATTTAAGGATTAATAAGGATATAACTATGAAAAAGTTTAGTTTTTACAAGAAGATAACTGCAGCTGCAGTCGGTATCGCCGCTGGATTCGTCATGAGCACAGCCGTCGTCGGGGCAATCCCTTACGTCGCCGGTGATGCCAGCAACGCCTCACCTGTCCCAGCCTTTAACGTCTTTACTGGCGTACCTAATGTCGGAGACGAAAGTGATTTCCTACGTTCCCGCGTTCCAACAGTTGCTGGTGACAGTAGCACGCCATATGTCGACCCATTAGCAGCTAGCTGTGAAAAAGGTCAAAAGATCCAAATGCGGGTTTACGTCCACAATGGCGCCAGCGTCAACGGTAACAATAATGGTACCGGTCCAAGCGTAGCTCATGACACCCGTGTCAAAGTTGCCTTAGACACCCGTGCCGCCTCAACTTTTACGAACTCTGCGACGATTAGCGCCAGCAATGCTGCTACCGTCAACGATAGCGCTACGATTAACTGTAATGGTAAGACCGTTAAATTAAAGTACGTCCCTGGTTCAGCTAGCTCATTCAGTAAAGCAACCGGCGTTGTCGCTTTAAGCGATGAAGTCGTCACTAATGGTGTTCCTGTCCGTAGCCACGCTACAGCCGGTGATGTCTATGGTTGTTTCGACCAACGAGTTTTCGTCATCTTGACAGTAGAAGTCGAAGAAATTCCGGCCCCTAAGCCAGTCACGGCTATCTGTGACACTTTCCGAATCGTAGCTGGTGACAACCGGACTATCCGCGTCAGTGATTTCAAGTTCACAGCTGAAAACGCAACTTACAAGCATACTGTCATTAATTGGGACGCCGGCAAGACTAATGTCAGCAGCGCTCCGATTACGGATGCCACTAAAGTTAAAGATCAGACCTACAAGTACGGTGCCGACGGTACTTACTTAGTTACTGCTACAGTCCGCTTTGCTACTGAAGCCAACAGTGACTTAGCTGCCGGTACTGAGAATTGTCAGCAAAAAGTGACTTTTACAAGTAAACAAGAGCCAGTTGTCGTTACTGCGGTCACTCCAGTTAAGCCAGTCGTATTAGTCGCCGCTGGTCCAGCTAGCACGATTGCTACGATCTTAGCTATTACAGCTACGGTTGCCGGTGCTTACTACTGGTCAATTCGCCGCCGCTTAGTCTAATATTTCACAGTAATATTACTAACGTCGCAATATAATAGCCTCAAATATATAGGGGGCTATTATATTGACAGAATATATAACATGTGGTAAGATAGTATTATCATCACGCTGAGACCGTGAGGGCCCGAGTAATAATTTAAACGGAGAACGATAATGAATATAATTTCCAACTTTAAAAAGTTTCTTAAGACGAGCTTAGTCCTCGCCACTATCCTTAGCGTAGGCGCCTTCTCGCTGCCAGCTAACGCTGCCGAGATTAGCCTTGGTGGACCTCAGGACTGTGACTCTAACGCTGTTATTTACTGTGGTGCCCAAACTAGCAGCAGCTTAGTTAACAAGTACAACAATGGTACAGCTCAAAACTCTACTAAGAGCATCCAGGACATCTACGCTAAATTTGGCATATCAAGTGCAGAAGTTAATGCAATCCCATCGACAGCCGTCGCTGGACGCGTCATGAAGACTGGCGAAGTCTTCGTTAACACATCTTCAGCCGCCGTCGCTACCGGAGCTATTACTGCTGGCCGTGAGAACATTTCTGGTAGTACAGCTGTTACTCACAACGGTACTTCATTCTTCACCCGTGCGCCTAGCGTTTCATTTAACAGTGACGCCTTGCCGGCCTTCGTCGTTATGAAAGACGGTGTCTTCCAGTACGCTGTCATTGCCAGCTGTGCTAACCCGGTCTCAGCCACTCCTAAGACTCCACCAAAGCCACCAACTCCCGACACGACTCCTAAAGTAGTCATCAATAAGACTGTTGCCGTAAAAGGAACTAACACTTATACCAAAGATGTGACTGTCAAAGCCGGCACTCGTGTCATCTACAAGATCGATGTAACCAGCAATGGTACTGAATCCGCTAACAACGTTATCGTAAAAGACGTCTTACCAGCCAACGTAACTTTCGTACCTGGAACATTGACCCGCGGTGCAACCACTACGACTTCAGCCCAAGCCGCTGCTTTCTTTAGTGCTGCTGGTGTCAATATCGGTTCGGTCGCTGTCGGCCAAACCATAACATTCCGTTTCGAAGCCGTCATCGGTGAAGCATCAACAGCCATGAGCTGTGCTAAACAAGTCTTGACGAACACAGGTACGGTCGCTGCAACTGAAGTTCCTGCCACCAATTCAACCGCCGTCGTCAACAAAGAATGTATGCCTGTAACTACCCAAGTTCCACCAGTATGTAATAGCTTTGATATCAAGGCCGGTGACAACCGAACCATTACCGTCACTAAATTCGAGCAAACTGCTAACGACGCTAAATTCGTTAACGCTGTCATCAACTGGGATGTCAACAAAACTAACGACAGCAGCCCAGCCATCACTGACGTCAACAAAGTTGTTGGCCAAACTCACCAGTACGCTGCCGATGGCACTTACTTGGTCGGTGTTACCATCACCTATACGCTAAACGGTAAGACAATTACGTCAAACGGTCCTGAATGTCAGAAACAAGTTACATTCACGACTAAGACTCCACCAGTGGTTACCTCAACTACTCCAGCTACACCAGTTAAGCCAGTCGCTTTAGTAGCCGCTGGTCCAGCTAGCACAATCGCTACATTCGTAGCCGTCGCCGCTGTAGCCGGTGGGGCATACTACTGGTCACTACGCCGCCGCTTGAGCCTATAAGCTCTGTGTGGTAAAGTAACCAACAGTATACTTTGGGTTCGTGACTGACCGCTCCGAGTAGAATACTCGAAATCCCCCTCGCGAATAGCTTGGGGGATTTCATTTTTCTCTCTGTTGTGGTATGATATTTTGAGTTTTTCCGGGTGATAATCCTGTTAAGCTGGCAGCCAGACTTGTAAGTTTGACTGGCCCCTATATCTTCGATATAGGACCACTCGCTCGGGAAAGTTATTTTTATGTAAACACAAAAATATACTTTCCCTCACTCATGGCCCTATCGTCTATCGGTTAGGACACCGGGTTTTCATCCCGGCAAGAGGAGTTCGACTCTCCTTAGGGTCACCAAAAGAGGCTCATTCGGCTGAATAAGTCTCTTTTTATTATCGGTTTTTATTCTCCTAAGTTACGACTGGAAAAGCGGTCTGTGTTAAAATCAGCCAATGCGTAATGATATGATTGTTGGCCCGGGTGCACTTGTGACGGTCATGAATGTTTCGACGGATCAGCGAAAACATTTTTTCATTTCTCCTAATGGCAGCACCGAAACTATTCAGAGTCGTAATTCTGAAGTTAAGACAGTTCAGCCTGACGACGATATAGCACAAGCTCTGATAGGCAAGATGAGCGGTGACGAAGTATTTCATCGCCACGACCTAGCCATTGAACATATCGAGTGGCCAGAAGCGTTATAATAGGAGGCTGTGGGTGGTAACTATTTCAACAAAAAATTAAAAGCTTTAAAGCGACGGAAACTGCCGCTTGGTTTAACGCTTTTAATGCTGATGATAGTCGGGCTTGTAGCGTATGCTGGATCCATGACAAAAGACCGTGTGGCCGTCGACCCTAAGACTTTTCATCCCTTACTGCAACTGATCGCCGAGGCTGAGAGTGACGGGAATTATAACGCCTACTTTAGCAATGCCGGTAATACAACTATTGATTTGACTAGTATGACGATTGGCGAAGTGTTGGCTTGGCAGAAAGACTTTATCAAACAAGGTAATCCGAGCGACGCCGCTGGTCGATATCAGATCATCAGCCCGACACTTAAAAGTCTAATTAAAGAAATGAATCTTAACCAGAAGCAAAAATTTGATCAGCCGATGCAGGACCAAATGGCTATGACACTGATCGAGCGGCGTGGCGCAGCTGATTTCATAAATGACAAATTATCACGCGAGGAATTCGCGGCTCAACTCGCCAAGGAATGGGCTGCTTTACCGAAAGTCTTAGGAGAGAATCCGCAAGAGAGTTACTACGCTTCTGATGGGCTTAACAAATCTCTAATTTCTATTAGTGAGGTACTTGCTGTCATCGACAAAGTCGGTCCCCCAAAAGTTGCAACTTAAATCACACGACATACTGTTGATTTTGCAAATATCAAGCATAGTATGGAAATAGGAAATAAAAAAACAGAAAGGTACAACATGGCGATTCGCCGAGTCGGAATATATGACGGATTTGAAGATGCGAGCGTGATCGACGTTCCGAAGGGCAGCGCTCTGCTTAGCAATAGACATTTTAGAGGTTGGTTAGACCAGATTGAAGCCCAGGCCCAAGCTTTACCAGCCGAGCAGGGACAGTTATTTATCGAAAGAGGCGTCAGCCCTATTACCGCACCGAATCGTGAACAGTACGAGGTAAAACCGCCACTATCGCAAGAGCAATTCGCCGAACTTGGC